>Ga0163155_10000573_pt1 | contig 45062 bp, 35 predicted proteins | sample OliLakLV19SP4G1_FD_148611 | JGI IMG/M metagenome (GOLD analysis project Ga0163155, IMG submission 148611) | Freshwater microbial mat bacterial communities from Lake Vanda, McMurdo Dry Valleys, Antarctica - Oligotrophic Lake LV.19.SP4.G1 | ecosystem: Environmental > Aquatic > Freshwater > Lake >... | reverse complement strand
TCCCCCCCATGCCCAACACCATCGACGCCGTCGCCCTGGTCTACGCCCGAGCGCTCTTCGAGCTCGCGGACGGCGCTGGCGGTCGCGCCAAGCTGGAGGAGATCGGCGACGAGCTCGAGCAGGTCATGGAGCTGATTCGTTCCGACCGTCGCTTCCGCGAGTTCGTGGCCTCGCCGATTGTCGATCGCGTCAAGCGGTCCGACGCCCTGCGGAGCATCTTTCACGGTCGGGTGACCGACCTCCTGCTGCGCTTCCTGCTGGTGCTCAACCGCAAGGATCGGCTGGGACACATCGAGTCGATCGCCCAGGCCTTCGATGGCATGATCCAGGCGTCGTTCGGCAACATCGAAGTGGATGTCTTCACCGCGACGCCCATCGACGGAGGCCAGCTCGAGGTCATCAAGGGTCTCGTCCGTCGCGCCCTCGGCAAGGAGCCGGTGCTGCACCGCTACGTCGAGCCCTCGATGCTCGGCGGCATCAAGCTTCGAATCGGCGACTCGCTGATCGACGGGTCGGTCGAAGGCCGCCTGCAGCGCATGAAGTCCGCAATCCTCGCCAGCGGCGCCAGCTCGCTGCGCGACCAGATCACCAAGGTCATTCAGCCGTGAGTCGACCTTCGAGGTCGCTCGCCTGTTCGTGACCATCCGTCCATTCAGATCAGTTTCAAGTTCCTGTTCTCCGCCACCTCCGAAAGCCACCGCCGTGAAGATCAAGACCGACGAAATCACTTCCGTCATCAAGCAGGAGATCGAGCAGTTCGCAGGTGATCTCGAGATCTCCGAAGTCGGGCGCGTGGTCGAGGTCGGCGACGGCATCGCCCGGATCTACGGCCTCAGCAACGCCATGGCCGGCGAGATGCTCGAGTTCCAGACCCAGTCGGGCCCAGCCATGGGCCAGGTCATGAACCTCGAGACCGACACCGTCGGCGCCGTGCTCTACAGCAACGTCGACGCCGTCCGTGAAGGCGATGTGGTCCGCAGCACCCGTCGACTCCTCGACGTGCCGGTCGGCGAAGTGATGCTCGGCCGCGTCGTCGATCCGCTCGGCAACGCAATCGACGGCGGTCCCCCGATCCGCGCCACCGCAACCCGCAAACTGGACATCGTCGCTCCCGGCATCGCTGCTCGTCAGCCGGTGAAGGAGCCGCTCCAGTTCGGCGTGAAGGCCGTCGACTCGATGATCCCGGTCGGTCGTGGTCAGCGAGAGCTGGTGATCGGCGACCGCAAGACCGGCAAGACCGCCATCTGCATCGACGCGATCATCAACCAGAAGAAGTACTGGGGAACGCCCGACGCGGTGGTGTGCATCTACGTCGCCGTCGGTCAGAAGGATTCGACCGTGGCCGGTGTGGTCGAGACGCTCCGCAAGAACGGGGCGATGGACTACACCATCGTCGTCTCCGCCTCGGCGGCAGCGCCCGCACCGATGCAGTACATCGCCCCCTACTCGGGCTGCGCGATGGGCGAGTACTTCATGTGGCAGGGCAAGGAGGGCAAGACCCCCAAGCACGCGCTCTGCGTCTACGACGATCTCTCCAAGCAGGCCGTGGCCTACCGCCAGCTTTCGCTGCTCCTCCGTCGCCCGCCGGGACGCGAGGCCTATCCCGGCGACGTCTTCTATCTCCACAGCCGTCTCCTCGAGCGGGCCACCAAGCTCAGCAACGAGAACGGCGGTGGCTCGCTGACGGCGCTGCCGATCATCGAGACCCAGGAAGGCGACGTTTCGGCGTACATCCCGACCAACGTGATCTCGATCACCGACGGTCAGATCTACCTCCAGCCCGAGCTCTTCTCCGCGGGCGTGCGTCCCGCCATCAACGTCGGCATCTCGGTCAGCCGCGTCGGTGGCGCCGCCCAGATCAAGGCAATGAAGGAAGTCGCCGGCTCGCTGCGACTCGATCTGGCCCAGTACCGCGAACTGGAAGCGTTCGCCCAGGTCGGCACCGAGCTCGATCCCGCCAGCCAGCGCCAGCTCGACCGCGGGGCCCGCATGGTGGCGCTCCTCAAGCAGGGTCAGTACGCGCCCTTCGACGTCTTCGACCAGTGCATCTCGATCTTCGCGGGCACCAAGGGCCTGCTCGACGATGTTCCCGTCAGCGACGTCGCCGACTTCGAGCGCGACATGCTCGACTTCATGCGCGGACCGAAGCGGGCGCTTCGCGAAGAGCTTCTTGAGAAGAAGTCCTTCAAGGGCCTCGATGATCGCTTCATCGCGGCGCTGCGCGAGTTCAAGGCGAACTGGGTGAGCACCGCCGGAAAGGCGTGATCGTCCGATGACCGCGCACTCCGGGCCGGCCAGTCGGGAGGGCGTGGCAGTGGGTCCGATCACTCGAGTCGCCTGAACAGAATCTGCGCGGTCCGCTCGGGTCCCATCCCGTTCGATCCGCAGCATGGGCGCGGCCGACGCGCCCGGTTTCGCCGTCCACTTCAGCCCATCTTCACATCGGCCGGTCCGCGAATGAGAGGTTGCGCCAGGGCGAGTACGCAACTTGCGGCTTGTGAGCGAGGGGCGGTCGCGGGTACCTTTCCCAATGCCCTCGCAGGTGCCATCGAGGACCCGTCTTCGAGATGACCGAAGTTTGCGGACTGCTCCAGAGTCTCAGACGACTTCGTTCTCCAGTCTCGGCCTCCCGAGTGAATCACTTCGGATGACCACGGCGTATGCAGGTGGCGGAGCGATCGCTGCCGCAGGTCGTCGGACGGCCGGCGGCTCTGGGGTGGTGAGTAATCGTTTGAACCGAACGACCCCACGTTCGGCAACACTTCGAGAAAGAGGATGAGATGAAGCATGGTCGAAAACTGATCGGATCCGCGGCGCTGGTCTGTCTCTCCGTTGCGGCGGGTCGCTTCGGCGGTCAGTTCGCGGCCATGGCTCAGCCTGGTCGCGGCGGAGACGGCGTTGCGGCGACCGATGGGCCCGACGTGATCGTCGGTGCGCTCCCGGCATTCGGGAAGTACGGCTCGGTCGACGGCATCGCGGCGTACTCCATCGCCACGACCTCGTGCAATATCGGCGACGAGATCCTCCTCTGGTGCGACACCAACGTGAGCGGTCTCTGCGCCGACGACGAACACCCCGTCATCGCCCAGAATCTGTACCGGCTCAAGGACGGCCGCTTCGAGATGATCGGCATGAGCTGGCTGAAGCACGGCTTCTGCGCCCTCGCCCAGACTCTGTGCGGCCCCTGCACTTTCGATCCCTTCGGCTGCAATGCACTCGGGCTGGGCTGCTCCGATCCGTACAGCGCCAGCCTCAACGGTCAGCAGAGCAACCTTGGTCCGCGCTCGCAGGTGAACGCGTCGACGGGAATCTTCCCGTATCCCTTCTCGGCACCCGCCGCCCCGGTCACGATCGGGCGCCGTCTTCAGGTGGCCAGCACCGATCTCGATCCGGCACGCAACTCGGGTGCCCTCTACTTCGGCGAAGGCCACTACGTGACCGCGGATGACGCGGCCGCGGGCAACGATGCCAACAACGCCTCCTATCGCCGGGCGACCGTCGGGAGCTTCACCAGCGGTGCGTGGACGCTCGCCTTCACCGGGGCGACGATCCAGCAGCAGCCGGCGATCTTCGCGTGGAAGGCCAACGGCCTGGGCGCCGGCGTCCCCGATCCGAATGTCACCATCACGCCCGTCGATCTGGTCGAGGATGGTCGATTCCTGCTGGGCTACAAGGTCTCTGACAACGAGAACGGCACCTGGCACTACGAGTTCGCCCTTCACAACCTGAGCTCGCATCGCAGCGGACAGTCCTTCTCGGTGCCGGTGCCCGCGGGCGTCGAGCTGACCAATGTCGGTCAGCGCATGGTGAATCACCACTCCGGCGAGCCCTACTCGGCCGACGCGTGGACGTTCTCGAACGAAGACGGTCTCGCGACCTGGCAGACTCAGACCTTTGCCGAGAACACCAACGCCAACGCCCTGCGCTGGGGAACGCTCTTCAACTTCCGCTTCGATGCAAACTCGCCTCCGTCCGAGGTGCTCGCGACGCTCGGACTCTTCCGCAGCGGCACCGCGGAGAACCCGGGGATCACGACCTTCGGCCCGTCGTCGCTCTGCGCCGCGGCCGACCTCAACTGCGACGGTTCCGTCGACGGCGAGGACCTGGGCCTGCTGCTGGCATCGTGGGGAACGACCGGGCCTGGCGATCTGAACGGCGATGGAATTGTCGACGGCAGCGACCTCGGCGAGCTTCTCGCCGCGTGGAGCTGATTGGAGTTTGAGACGACGCCGGGCTTGACGACGGCGGGCTTGGCGACGGCGGGCTTGGCGACGGCGGGCTTGGCGACAGACGACCGGTTCGCGCGTGAGGTGCGGGCGCGATCCGATCAGGGCTGGAACGGATGGCGAAGACGAACAGCACCAGAACCTGCTCTCCCGGCAGCGTGCGGCGCGACAGCGACCAGCGCGGTGGCACCACGCGCTCCCTGAAGCGGCTGAACCGTCCCATCACGTGCGTCATCGGCGCCGTCCTCATCTCGGGTGTGGGCGTGGGTCGGCTGGCGGCGCGGTCCTCGGAGCGTCCCCAGGGTGGAGTGGCCGGCATCGGTCCGGACGTGATCGTCGGCAGCCTGCAGAACATTCTCAAGTACGGCACGGTCAACGGCATCTCGGCCTACGCCGTGGGCACCACCTCCTGCAACATCGGCGATCAGTTCCTGATCTGGTGCGACACCGACGTCCCCGGCTTCTGCAATCGAACCCAGCATCCGGTGATCGCCCAGAACATGTATCGGCTGAAGGATGGCCGCATCGAGCAGATCGGAATGAGCTGGCTCAAGCACGGCTTCTGCGCTCTGAGCGATTCGCTGTGCGGCACGTGCCAGGACGATCTGTGGGGCTGCGATGCCCTCGGCGTGGGCTGCTCCGATCCCTACGACGCCATTCTGAACGGCGGACAGAACAATCTGGGGCCGCGGTCGCAGGTTCAGCCGGCGCTTGGACTGGTGGCCTATCCCTTCACGGCATCTCCGCCCGCGCAGACCATCGGGCGGCGATTGCAGGTTGAGATCGCCGATCTGCAGCCGGCTCAGAATCAAGGTGCCCTCTATTTCGTCGAGGGTCACTACGTCACCTTCGACGATGCCGCGTGGGGCAACGACAACAACAACGCTTCGTATCGGCGCATGCTGGTCGGGCCGCAGCAGGGCAGCACCTATCTGCTCAGTCTCAACGGTCCGACGTTCCAGCAGCTCCCCGCCATCCATGCCTGGCGCGACCACGGGCTCGGACTCAACACTCCCGATCCGGCGGTCGAGCTCGTCAATGTCGATGTGGAGAACGACGGTCGCTTCATCCTCGCATGCAAGGCGAGCGACAACGGCGACGGCACCTGGCGGTACGAGTACGCCGTCCACAACCTCTGCTCCGAGCGTGGAGCGCGACTTCTCTCCGTGCCAATCGGGGCCGGGGCGACCATCACCGCCGTCGGACACCACGTGATCAACCATCACTCCGGCGAGCCCTACGAGAGCGACGGATGGCAGTCCAGCGTCGCCGCCGGCGCTGTCGTCTGGCAGACCGGGACCTTCGCGGAGTCTCCAAACGCCAACGCCTTGCGATGGAGCACGCTCTACAACTTCTGGTTCACCGCCGACCGACCGCCGGCGACCGTCCTGGCGAAGCTCGGGCTCTTCAAGCCGGGCAGCGCCTCCGACCCGGTGGTTCAGGTCGTCGCGCCGAACGGCGGCGGCTGTGCGGGAGAGGCTGACCTGGACTGCGACGGAGCGGTCGGCGGCGCCGATCTCGGCCTGTTGCTCTCGGCGTGGGGAGGTGACGGAACCGCGGACCTCGACGCGAACGGCATCGTCGACGGCGCCGATCTGGGAGTGCTGCTCGCCGCCTGGTCGCCCTGAGCCCGCGACCGCGCTCCCCCGTTTCGTCGATTTCGCGTTCATCGGTTCCGGTTCGTCGGCCCCGAGGTCATCGTTCCCGCGTTCGTCGTTCCTGAGGTCGCGCGGTCCTACAGCACCTTCAACGCCAGAAGCGTCTGATCGTCACCCGGGCGCAGGCCGGCCTCGTGGGACTTGAGCGCGGCGGTGATCGAGCCGATCACGCAATCCGGATCTCCGGTGCATGCCAGAAGGGCCCGCTCGATGCCCTCGGTCGCAAACATCGTGCCTTCGGGGTTGCGGGCTTCGGTGATGCCATCGGTGTAGAGCACCATCGTCTGGCCGCGCTCGAGCACCAGTTCGGCGTCCTCGTACTGGTAGCCCTCGAGCACTCCCAGCGGAAGTCCGCCGGCATCGTCGATGCGCCGCGTCGATCCACCACTGCCCGGGTTCTTGAGTATCGGCGGCTCGTGACCGGCGCGGGAGTAGACCAGTCGTCGGGTCGTCGGGTCGTAGATCATGGCGAACGCGGTGACGAAGGAACTCTCGATCCGCTTTGCGGCGAGATGATCGTTGGCGTGGGTCAGCAGCTCGGCGGCACTGGCCGAAGGACGCGGAAAGGCGTGGACGATCGCATGCAGCATGGCGCTGACGACCGCCGCCGAGGGCCCGTGACCCGATGCGTCGGCAATCAGGATCGCCCAGGGGCTGTGGGCCGGGGCGACGTCGCGCTCGCGTTCGGCGAGGATCGCCCGGAAGGTGTAGAGATCGCCACCCGCGCGGTCGAAGGTCTCGTAGCTGGCCGCCAGCGCAACGCCGGGAATCGCCGGCATCGCGTCGGGGAGGAGGGCCTTCTGAATGCGCACGATCCGTTCGACCTCTTCCCGATTGCGCTCGTTGGCCTCGCGAAGCTGCTTGGCGAGGACGACCGTTCGCACGGTGTTTCCGACGAGGTTGCTGCGGAGGATCTGATCCTCGACGTCGGCGACGCTGAACCCCTCCGGATTGCGCCGCAGCGAGATGGCCCAGTTGATCGGTTCGCCGTTGTCGAAGAGGGGGATCGCCATCAGCGATCCGAACGTGGCCAGGCGATCTCCAAGCACGGGATCGGCGGCGGCATCGAGGTTGTGGATCACCTCCGGATAGGCGGAGCGGATGATCTCCCCGATCAGTCCGCCGGTGTGCGTGGGAATCGTCTCCCAGTCCCGCCAGGGATTGCCGAGCTTCGAGCTGATCTGCTCGGAGGTGAGCGCGAGTCGCGTGAACTTGTACTCGCCAGGGGCCAGCCCACGACGTGACACCGAGATGAACCCATCGACCGGATTGAGTCGGCGCAGGCTGGTGGCGAGGATCGCCTGCATCTCGGTCGGCTCGCTGGCGCGACTGAGCTGACCTACGAGCTCCATGAGAATCGGCATCCGCTCGCTCTGCGAGAAGTCGAGCCGGGCCATTCGCGAGCGACCCGAGTCCAGCGGCAGCGGCAGGGGAAAGGTCGCAGGGGATTCGATTGACATGGTCGGCGATGGTAGAGGCGGGTGTGCACCCGAGCGTGGTCTACGCTGCCCCTCGATCCACTCTCGCGCTCGCCATCGAATCAGCCGCATCCATGCTCACGAACTACCTCACTCTCGGTCGATCCGGGTTGCGCGTCAGCCCCTTCTGCCTCGGCACCATGACCTTCGGCGAGGAGTGGGGGATGGGCTCCACGGTCGAGGAGTCCAACCGCGTGCTCGCCGCGTATCTCGAGCGCGGCGGCAACTTTCTCGACACCGCCAACGGATACACCAAGGGACACTCCGAGGCCATCATCGGCGACTACTTCGCAACTGGACCGGGGAAGGGCAGGCGCGATCGCGTGGTGATTGCGACGAAGTTCATGTCCAACATGTTCCCCGGCGACCCCAATGGCGGCGGCGCCGGTCGCAAGGCGCTGCTGGCCGCCTGCGAGGAGTCGCTGCGGCGTCTCAGGACCGACTCGATCGACCTCTACTGGGCGCACTTCTGGGACAAGCTCACGCCCATCGACGAGGTGATGCAGACGCTCGATCTGCTGGTGAAGCAGGGCAAGGTGCGCTACATCGGATTCAGCGACCATCCCGCCTGGGTCTGTGTGCAGGCCCAGTACGAAGCGATCTTCAGGAACTGGACGCCGCTGGTTGCGCTGCAGATCGAGTACAGCCTGCTGCAGCGCACGGTCGAGGCGGATCTGATGCCGATGGCCAGAGCCATGGGGCTCGGCGTCACGCCGTGGAGCCCGCTGCGCGGCGGAGTGCTCAGCGGCAAATACACGCGGGCGGCGCGCCCGGCGCCCGCAACGGTGCGGGTGGCCGCCGACAGCAAGTACCTCAACGAAGCCACCTATCGCCTGATCGACGCCATGGAGGAGATCGCCCGGGCCCGCGATGCCAGCGTGGCCCAGATCGCGCTTCGCTGGGTGCAGGATCGCCCCGGCGTGGTCTCGACGATCATCGGCGCGAGGACAGTGGCCCAGCTCGAAGACAATCTCGAAGCGCTCTCGATTGCACTCACCCCCGAGGAGACCACGCGGCTCGACGAGCTGTCGATGCCGGTTCTTCCCTTCCCCTGCGAGTTCCTCGAGATGATCCGACCGGCCATTCAGGGCGGGACGACCATCAACGGCGCGGCCTCGAGCGCCTGGGCCCTCTCGAGCGCCTGGGCCCTCTCTCCAAAGACCGCTGCGGAGCGCTGGTGAGATGCCTGACATGCCTGACATGACTGACATGCCTGACAAGCCTGACAAGCCTGACATGCCCTCGGCATCCCTGATCTGTCGCGTCTGCGGATATCGGCTCGGCGAACGCACGGAGAGCCGCTGCCCGGAGTGCGGATCCGAATTCGATCGCGGCGATCCGACGAGCTTCCGGGTGGTTCTGGCGCATCCGGCGAAACTCGGTGAGTACGACGCGGAGGTCACCGCCCTGTCGATCCAGCAGGAGCTGCTGGATGCCGGGATTCTCTCGTCGCTTGAAGCGTCGACCCGCGGTGTGACCGGAGTGCTGTCCAGACAGATCTATCGCGTCTTCGTCGACGCCGCGGATCTCGAGGCCTCCGCGATCGTTCTCTCGCAAGTCAGCGAGCGGGCGGACCGGGCGAACTGGCGGTGCCAGGGCTGCGGCGAGGAGGTCCCCGGGGGCTTCGACCTCTGCTGGAACTGCGGTCGCGTGGACGAATCGGCCACCGGCCGGTAGCGTCGCGGTCCATGATCCGTACACATCGACGGTCGTGGTTGCAGAGAGTGCAGTCGCCGGTTGCGTCGCACCGGCTGTGCAGGGGGCTGTGCAGGGGGCTGTACGGGGCGCTCGCGCTGACGCTCTCGCTGGCGACGAGCACGACCTCGCGGGCCGAGGACGTGCCGCCGGTGTACACGGCATACCCGCCCGCGGCGGTGATCACCACCCACTCGATCTCGATCAACGGTCGCGAGATCCACTACGAAGCCGAGGCTGGAACCATCGCCCTGGTCGATGGCAAGCGCAGCGAAACGGCTCGGATCTTCTACATCGCCTATCGGATGCTGGAGCGATCTCCCGCCGAACACGCGAAGCTGATCGCGGCGTTCGAGGCCGATCCCGCCGGTGGCATCTGGCCAACCAACGAGCCCGCCCGGGCAACCCGGCCGATCACCTTCTCCTTCAACGGCGGCCCCGGCTCCTCGAGCGTCTGGCTTCACCTTGGGATCTTCGGGCCTCGACGGATCGACTTTGCAGACCAGGACGGTCGTCCGGGTCCGCCGCCCTTCGCCCTCACCGACAACGAGGCGTCACTCCTCGATGTGACCGACTTCGTCTTCATCGATCCGGTCTCGACCGGATACTCGCGAGCCTCCGAGGGAACCGAAGCCCGCGACTTTCACGGGGTCGACAGCGACATCGATTCGATCGCCGAATTCATCCGCCGCGTGCTCACCCGCGAGCGCCGCTGGAGCAGCCCCAAGTTCATCGCCGGCGAGTCGTACGGAACGACCCGGGCCTCGGGACTTGCCGATGCCCTCTGGCAGCAGCACGGCATCGCCCTGAACGGAGTGATCCTGATCTCCTCGATTCTCGACTTCGGCACGGTCCGCACGGCCATCGGGAACGACCTCGCCTATGCCATGCATGTCCCGACCTTCACCGCCATCGCCCACCATCACCAGATGCTCGCGGCCGATCTTCAGGCCCGTCCGATCTTCGAGGTGCTGAAGGACGCTCGGCACTTCGTGCGGGCGTCGTACGCGGGTGCGCTCCTCGCCGGCGATGCCCTGGAGGAGGGCGAGCGCAATCGCATCGTCGCCGGGCTCGAGCGCTTCACCGGGCTCTCCCGCGACTTTCTGATTCGCTCGCGACTCCGCGTCGATCAATCCTCCTTCTGCAAGGAGCTTCTGCGCAGCCGCGGTCTCACCGTCGGCAGGCTCGATGGTCGCTTCACCGGGCGGGATCGCGACGACGCCGGGAACCGCCCTGAGTTCGATCCTTCCTATGCGGCCATCCGTGGGAACTTCACCGCCGGACTCAACGCCTACGTTCGCGAGGAACTCGGGTTTCTCAGCGATCTGCCCTACGAGATCCTCGGCGGCATCGGCGGCTGGGACTACGGCCGCGGCGCCGAGAATCGCTTCCTGAATGTCGCCGACCGGCTGCGCCGGGCCATGCACGAGCAGCCCTGTCTCAAGGTTTTCGTGGCCAGCGGAACCACCGATCTGGCCACGCCCTTCGGGGCCGCCGAGCACGTCTTCAGCCACCTCGGTCTGGCCGACGAGCTGCGTGCGAACATCACCATGGAGCTCTACGACGCAGGTCACATGATGTACATCGACGCCGATGAACGGGCCCGTCTCTCCGCCGATCTTCGGACCTTCATCAATGCCAGCACGCCTCCCGCGAATCGAGGTGGCGAGTGAGCGCTCTCGGAGGTTCCCCAAACCACGGTCCCACCCGCGACGACTTCGCTCGCGGACTCGACGCGGCACTCGGACAGGCCGAGAAGTCCTGGCGTGAAGGCGGCATTCCAATTGGCTCGGCGCTTCTCGATGGGCGCGGCGTCATTCTCGCCGTTGGCCACAATCGCCGAGTGCAGGACAACGATCCGACCGCCCACGCGGAAGTGACCTGCATTCGCCAGGCCGGGCGGCGCACCGACTGGCGCGAGCTGACTCTGGTCTCGACCCTGAGCCCCTGTCCGATGTGCTCGGGAACGGCCATCCTCTTCAAGATTCCGCGGGTGGTGATCGGCGAGAACCGGAGTTTCCTCGGGGCCGAAGCGTGGATGCGGCAGAGCGGGATCGCGCTCACGGTGCTCGACGACGAGCGCTGCCTGCGGTGGATGCAGCGCCTGCTTCAGGAGCGACCATCGATCTGGTGGGAGGACATCGGCGAAGACGTCACCGGCTGAGCGACTCGTTCACCGAATGGCGGCGTCGAGGAATCGAGCCGCTTCTTCGATGGTCGTCTCGCGACCACCAAAGACCACCGGCGCCGGTTGCCAGCTCGTCGGACTCGCGGATTCGTCAGGGAGCAGATCGCGGCGAAGCGCGGCGATGGCCTCGTTGATCACCGGATCGTCGCGACGAGGATCGGTCGGTCGGGTGGATGACCCTCGATCCGAGACGCTCGACCGCGACGCACCGTCGCCCGAGCCGACTCGGACCGGCTCGACGCTGGCATGGCCTCGCCGAAGGAGCGCCCGCACCAGTTCGAGTTCCCGCCGCCCCAGAATCCGCAGCGTGGCATCGCCGACCCGCAGTTCGTTGCCGCCGCGGGCCCGGCGGACCAGACGGCGTCCGGAGACGCCCAGACCCCCGAGGGTGGCGCCGACAAGAGCGCCGAGTCCTGCGGCAGCGCCGAGACTCATGCCTCCGACGGCGAGATCGATCACGGCGCCCGCCGCAGCCCCTGCGGCCGCGCCTCCGCCGGCCCCGAGTCCCTGACGCTTGAGCTCGGCCGGACTGAAGAGATCGAGTCCCCACGCCCCGTCGACCAGCGGAAGGTCTGCGGCGACGCAATCGGAGGGAAGGAACTGGAAGAGCGCCAGCAGATCGCGGACGGCGCGCGACTCCATCGAGCGGATGCGATCGCGAAGGCGGGTCTCGGCCGCTTCGATCGCCGAGCGCTCCGGACGATCGGCGATCTCGACGGCGGTCGCGGCGTCGGCCAGGAGACGGGCGACGAGGGCGACGGCGCTTCGTCGCAGGCGCTCCTGCCGCATTCGACGATCGACGATCAGTCGTTCGAGGGCCTGGCGATGCCGGTCGAGCAGGGTCTGCAGCTTCTGGAAGAGACGAGTCTCGCCCTCCTGATCGAAGACGACCGTGTCGAACTCGACGACCGCATGCAGGTTGATTCGAGAGAGCGTGTCCCGCCAGGCAAGCACGTTCGAGCCGCCGCCCTGCGGATCCGCCGCGGCGATGAAGTTGAGAAGCGGCACGATTGGTCGTCCGGTTCGGGAGAGCACCTCGAGCTCGTCACGATGCTTGGGAAGCACGCGGTCGCGGGAGTCGATGACGTAGATTCCCGCGTCGCACTCCAGCAGAGCGCGGAGGGCCATGGCCTCGGGCGCGAATCGAGCGGTCGCTTCGGGGCTCTTCAGGAAGGCCTCGATCTGGGCCGGACCGTCGAGTCGAGACGCGTCGCCGCTGCCGCCGGGAGCGCGGGCGGACGAACGGTCGCGAAGCCGGTCGAGCAGTTCGAGCAGGCCAATCGAGTCTTCGAGGCCCGGCGTGTCTGCGAAGCGCACGACATCCTGCCCATCGACGAGAAGCCCGATCTCGGTGACGCCGCGGGTGGTCGAGGGACGATTGGAGACCTCCCCGAAGGCGACGTCGCGGGCCAGCGTGCGAAGCAGCGAGGTCTTGCCGGTGTTGGTGTGGCCGACGACAGCGATGCGAAGGAGTTCGCTCATGCGGAGGGCGCTCCTTCGTTGGCCGAACGCCCGATCTCAATCAGCGTGAGATCCAATCGATGTCGCACCTCTTCGAGGGCACGGTGCACTTCTTCCGGCCGGCAATCGAGTTCCACGTCGCCGGCGAGTGCATCGCCGGAGTCGCCGCCGACCCGCCGGGCGCGTTCGATCTGCAACTCGAGCGGATCGGGCTCGGCGAAGGCGCCTTCCAGCAGTCTGGCGATGGTGGTCTCGCCGCGCCCCTGGAACTCCAGAACGATGGCCCAGAGTGCCGCCGCGCGCACGGCCTGGGCGATGCCGACGCGCTCGTCATGCGCCGCGGGTGTCTCCGTCGGCACGCGTCCGCCCCGTGACGAGGACAACTCCCGAGAGATGCTGGTGAAGGCGCCGATTGCGGCCCCGACTCCGGTCCACATCGGCATCGCCGCAATCGCCACCGGTGCGGCCAGCGTGGCCGCGGCCACGCACCCGAGTGCGCCCGCGACCGCACCCGCGGCGATCCAGCGGGGCGTGCTGCGGAAGCTCACCGGCAGGTAGCGGGTCATTCGATCGGCGCTGCTCTTGGCGGAGGAGAGCACCTCCGCCAGGGTGATTGGGCGATCGATGCCAAGGGAGCGCACGGTCCGGGCGAAACGGTCGCCATGATTCGCCGTGGGGCCTGCCGCAGAGCCCGCGGCAGGGCCGCGCCCTCCCGATCGATTCCGAAGAGGGCCGCCATACAACGCCGCAATCTGCCGCGAGAGTTCGGCCTGCTGGGCAAGCCCGGGAGCGACCGTCCACGACGCGGCATGCTGTTCGATGATTCCAAACGCCGCCTCGAGATGCCGCTCGGTCGACACCGCGGGCTCGACTGCCCGCTCGTCGCTGGGCACACGAGTTCCAGCCAGCAGTTCCCGCAACTGGGCGGAGGTGGTCGCGGTCAGGAGATCGAGGTCGAGCTCGACGACACTCGTCGAGGTGACTCCGGCGCGGGTCGCGAGCGTTCGCCAGTCCTCGATTCGTTGACTCACCGACGCGGTGTCGCCGCGCTGACGGCACGCCTGACCGCCCGTCAGGATGACGTTCACCGGGGCCCGCGCCGCGTGCGCGAGTTCAGTGAGACAGTGTCCGAGCCCTCGATCGGGCGTGCTTGCCAGCGAGACCACGACGACCAGCCGACGGGGTCCCTGGGTCATGTCGCGGAGCATGGCCAGGGCCGTCGCCCGATCTTCGCGACTTTCGATCCGACCCAGATCCACGAGTTCGGGCACGCCAATTGGCGGCCATCCCGCGGCGGGAGTGGGCAGTTCGATTCCGGCGAGCACGATTGGCCCGACGCCGCTTCCGGCGGAGGCAATTGGCGTCTCTCGCGTCAGATCGCGCCACGCAGTCCCCGCCCGTGGAGTGGCCGCGCCATGCGCGGGTGTGAGTGACGACATCGCCGGGGCCAGGAGCGGATGCTCGACGTCGAGGCGGTACCTGCGCCGCGCTCGGCTCAGTCGAGCGCGGCTGAAGATGAGAAGCGCAGCCCGCGGGAGGAGTCCGTAGACCAGGACCGAACCGATCAGCAGTCCCGACCAGGCTGCACCGACATCGCCCGTCTGTGCTGCGAATCGGTCGGCATGGGCCGGGTCGAGTCGACTGGCCGCGATCATCGCGGCGCTTGGGGTTGGGAACCCAAGCTGCTCCGGCAGCCACGCGATGGCCCGCGTCAGACCCTCCATGTGCTCGGGCGACAGCAGCGTCGACTCCCAGCAGAAGAGGTGCTGTTCAAGCAGCAGCACCGCGAGGACGCCGATCAGGCACCCGAGGTTGAAGGCAGTCCAGGCGCCATGGGTGAGTGTCGCCAGCGTCCAGCGAAGAAGCGGGCCGCGGCCATGGGCAATTGCCAGCGCCGTCGACGCGCCCGCCGCGGCCGGCTCGCGCCCCATCCAGAGGCTCATGGTTCGAGCGAGGAACGCTCGCAGCGCTCCACCGATTGAGATGGCCTGCACGCCAGGAGGACCAAGCGTCGCAAGAAGAAGCCACACGACGAGGATCGCCGTCTGCGGAAGGAGCACACCCCCGAGCAGCCAGTAGACATTGACCGGACGAGCGCGGTCGGTGGTCCCGAGCACCGCCTGGGCGGTGAACCAGCCGAGGAGAAGGGCCGCAAGCAGGAGTCCTGCGGCGACGAGCCGACCGATTGAGAGGCTTCGGAGCAGCGCCTCGTTCGCCGAGGGCGCAACCGCCATGCGTCGGGCCCGGACCACCAGCTTGGTTTCGCTGTCGCCCCCGCTCGCAATCGCCGCAGCGACGGCAGCGTGGTCGGCAGGGGGGGCAGTCGCCGCAGCGGGCGCAGCACTCCCATGCTCGATCGCCGCGACGGCGAGGGTGAGAAGTCGATCGTTGAAGGAAAGCGGGAGTTCCGTCACGCGGCGAATGGGCCTCAGGCGCCGCGATCGCGATCGGCATAGGTCGCCGGGGTCGCGTCCGCTTCGGGGGTCCGCACCGGACCGGATCGATCATCCAGACGAGGTGAGGACGAGGTGCGAGTCGCCTCGGTGTCGATCTCCTCTTCGATTCCCTTGATGCCCTTCTTGAACTCGACGATGCTCCGACCGATCGATCGACCGACCTCGGGGAGGCGGCGACCGAAGATCAGCAGGGCGATGATCAGAATGACCGCCCATTCCATCGTGCCGGGCATGCCGAAGGCGAGGATCGGAGCGAATGCGGCGAAGAAGGTGGTCATGGGGAAGCCTGGGAAGGACGCGGGCGGAGGGAGGCGGACGGGACGAGGGGTCGCAATCCGCGTGAACGCCGCGTGAACGCCGAGATGGTAGCCCCGCCGAGAGGTGATTCGGACCAGGGTGGCCGCGGTTGGGAGGAACCGAGACGGATTGCCACGAATGCAACCCACGGCCGCCGCGCGGCGCGGCGATTCGCAAGTTCGTGAGCCGTCGCGGTCAAGATCGGGACGGCTCTGAGCCGATCAGCCCATGCAATCGGCGCGTGCGCCGATCGACTCCCCGCGCAGCGCGACGTCCGCGCCCCGGTCCAACCACCCGCACGCTCACCGTACACTGCCACCATGCCGCTCCGACGAACGCTCCCGGGAACAGTTTCTCGTCACTCCACGCTCAACCCACGCAGTCCTTGGCGCGGTCCGACGAGGGCACTTCTCGGCGGACTCCTGATCCTCGGGCCGCTCGTCGCCTCGGGCTGCAAGAAGGCCGCAGTGGTCGAGGAGCTCCCACCGGACTACGCCCGGCAGCTCGGCCCAGGCGAGTCGGCGCTTCGCAAGCTCGGACCGAACGATCCGCCACCCGATCTCGCGGCCGCGTTCGGACAGCGTGATCCGCTGCTGCTCTCCTCGATCGATCAGAGCATGGTCTGGTTCCGTGCTCCCTCCAGCCGCCAGTTCTTTCCCTTCGAGGACATCTGCACTCACGAGCAGGCCCAGGCGAGCCTGGTGGCCATGCGACAGCTCATGCTGAGTTCGACCGACGCCGCGTCGTTCGAGCGAGAGTTCCTGCGGCTCTTCGACATCTATCAGACCGTGGGCTACAACGGCCAGGGCGTGGTGCTCTTCACCGGGTACTACTCGCCGGAGTTCCGCGCCAGCCGCTTCCGGGCTCCGGGATTCGACCATCCGATCTATCGGCGCCCCACCGATCTGGTGACCGACCCGACCACCGGCGCCCCGCTCGGGCGACGCATGCCCGACGGTTCGACGCAGAGCTATCCAGCCCGCGAGGAGATCGAGACCTCGCGCATGCTCGAGGGCGGCGAGCTGGCCTGGCTCGAGAGCGATTTCGACGCCTACATCGTGCATGTCAACGGCTCGGCCAAGCTGCGCCTGCCGGACAATTCGATCATGCACATCGGCTACGCCGGCAAGACCGACCGCGAGTACGTCGGCCTGGGCAAGTCGATGGTGGAGGAGGGCCTGGTCGACAAGAACAAGCTCAGCCTCGCGGCCGTGCGCGACTACTACCAGCGCGATCCCGAAACGGTGCGCCGCCTGATCCACAAGAACGAGAGCTACGTCTTCTTCCAGGAGTACGACGGCGCCAACTGGCCGTCGGGCTCGCTGGGCGTGAAGGTGACCGAGAAGGCCAGCGTGGCCACCGACAAGAAGATCTACCCGCGCGGTGGGGTGGTCATGCTCGACACCAAGGCGGTGAACTTCGGCGGCAGCAAGGAGCCCTTCAAGCGATTCGTCCTCGATCAGGACACCGGTGGGGCCATCAAGGCTCCGGGGCGCGCGGACATCTACATGGGTGTGGGAGCCGCGGCCGAGATCCTCGCCGGCGCCCAGTACAACGAAGGCACGCTCTTCTACCTCTTCCTGAAGCCCGAGTACGTGGCCGAATACGCGGCGCAGATTCCGGCGGGACCGGTTCGCACCGGTGGTCCCGAGCGGGAGAACGCCTCGGGCGGTCGACGGTCGCGGTAGGTTCGTCTGGTGACGAGCGGGAGGCCGTTGGCCTGAGTCTGTCTGGCCCGAGGATGTCTGGCCCCGAGTCTGTCTGGCCCGAGGATGTCTGGCCGAGTCTGTCTGGGTCTGCCCGGGTCTGTTGAGGACCCACGAAGCCTGCGCGAGCGCGTCGATACACTGCCGCGATGCCCGTATCGATTGCGATCATTCTGAGCGCTTCGCTCCAGAGTCAGTCTGCGCCTCCGGCACCAGCGCCTGATGCCCCACAGACGCGAACGGCCCCGGTCGCGGCGCCCGCGGCAAAGGTCGAGTGGAACGCGGCGGAGCTGCGCGAAGCGACGGCGCGGGGCACGGAGATCCTGCTGTCGATGCAGGAGAATCATCCCGGCGGTCCCGATCCCGAGGGCGTCGATGGTCCCTGCGAATGGCCCTACGAGGGTGTCTATCGCGTCGCCGGAAAGATCCCAATTGGCTATCGCATCGGCGGCACGGCAATCGCCGGCATGGCCCTGCTCGCCGGGCCGAGCGCGACCGCGACAGTTGCGAACCAGCCCGATGCGGAGGCCGCGGCGCGTCGGACCGCAGCGCTGGCCCGGGCCTGCCGCTTCGTGTGCGTCGCCGCCGATGATCCCTTGATGGACCCCGACTACGAGGGCGGATACGACGTCCGCGGCTGGGGCCATTGCTACGCCCTTCAGTTCCTGCTCCGACTGAAGCAGGCCGAGGCGATTCCGGAAGAAGTGAACGAGGAGGTCGAGAAGCGCATCCTCCAGTACATCGCGGCGCTCGAAGCGGTCGAGATCCCCGAGGTCGGCGGGTGGAACTACGCCCGCGCGCCGCAGCGCCGTCCTTCGCCGGCGTCGCCGTTCATGACTGGTCCCGCGCTGCAGGCGCTGTTCCTTTCGCGCGAGTTGGGCTACACGGTGAGCGATGCGGTGGTCGAGCGCGGAATCAAGGCCCTGGAGCGCTGTCGGACCGCCAGCGGCTCGTTTGCCTATTCCGCCGCCAAGGACGCGAGCGCGGCCAAGGATGGCACACCCGGAGCGGTCGGGAGAATGCTCGTCGCCGAGAGCACATTGCTTCTCGCGGGGCGCGGATCCGTGCCGCAGGTGCGTGCGGCCCTCGATGCCTTCATCGCCCACTGGGCTCGACTGGAAGAGCGGCGGGCCAAGCCGGGGACGCACCTGCCTCCCTTCGGCGTGGCCCCGTACTACTTCTACTTCGCCCACACCGCTGCCGCCCAGGCGATCGAGCTGATCCCGGCCCACGAGCGTCCCGAGTACCGCCAAAGACTGCTCGAACTCATCTTCCGAACTCGTGCCGAAGACGGCTCGTGGAACGACCGGGTCTTCCCGCGCAGCGCCGCGTACGGCACGGCCATGTCGATTCTCGCCATCACCATGCCCGAGGGTCCCGCCCAGCCGCGGTGGGTCGAGAAGCCCGAATGAATGTCAGCGTCATCATCCCCGCCGCCGGGCTCAGCAGTCGTTACGGAAGCGACAAGCTCGGCCAGGATCTCGGCGGTCGGGCGCTCCTCCTTCGCACGGTCGAGCTCTTCACTCGCCGCGATGAGGTCCGATCGATCATCGTCGCGGCTCCACCCGATGCGCTCGACGAGTTCCGCGAACGACATGGCGCCCAGCTTGGCTTCCACGGCGTGCGGATCGTTGCGGGCGGCCGGATCGAGCGATGGGAGACGGTGCGGAACGCCCTCGACGCCGTGCCCGAAGAGGCGACGCACGTGGCCATCCACGATGCCGCGCGTCCCTCGACGCCGCCGGAACTTCTCGATCGGGTCTTCCAGGCGGCGCGGAAGTTCGACGCTGTCGTTCCAGGCGTGGCCGTTCACGCCACGGTGAAGCGAGTGGCGCAGGAGAGCGAGAATGCAGTCGAAGACGATCCGATTGCCGATCTGATCCTCGGCGATGCGGCCCGACGCGTCGACCAGGCGCGGCCCGTCGTCGAGACCATCGATCGGCGGAATCTGGTCTTGATTCAGACTCCCCAGGTCTTCACCCGCGAGGTGATTCGCAGGGCGTATGCGACTGCGCCTCTCGAGGGCGCAACGGATGACGCCCAGGTCATCGAGCGGCTCGGGCAGCGCGTGTGGGTCGTCGAAGGCGATCCGCGCAACGTCAAGGTGACCACGCCCGCCGATCTCGAACTCGTCCGCGCGATCCTGCGGCTTCCCGCCGCAGCCGAGCGGGCGGCGCACAAGCGATTCTGAGCAGAGTTGGGGTGTGATTGCCCCGCCGCCCGGTGCTCAAGTTGTCCGGTGCTCAAGTTGTCCGGTGCTCAAGTTGTCCGGTGCTCAAGTTGTCCGGTGCTCAAGTTACTCGGTGCTCAAGTTGCGTCGCGCCGGGCGCTGATGGTCAAGGCCACGCGGTCCGCGCCGCTCGATTGATCCGTAGCACGGGTTCCCTTCGCCTCGGGACAGCTCGAGCACGGTGTGGCAATCCCACCGCCGCCGCGCTTCGGAATCAGTACGCGGAGAACCGAGCGCAGCAGATAGATCGCCGCGAGTGCGGCCAGCGCCGAGGTGCACCAGAACTGCCAGTCGAGGAATGTGTCGGGAGCGGGCGCCGCGGTTGCGAGCATCACGTCACTCCCGACCAGAGGACCACTCGATAGGCGATGACTCCGGCAATCCAGGCCAGCGCCGTCATCCACCCCAGTTGAAGGAGCGGCCACTTCCAGTGGCCCGTCTCGCGCCGAACCAGAGCGAGTGTCGGCAGGCACTGCATCGCCAGGACGTAGAAGGCGAGAAGGCCTGCCGCCGCGGCTGGCGTGAAGAGCGGAGTGCCGTCGTCGCGGGTGGCGTTCCGCATGCCCGCGAGGATGCGGCCTTCGTCGGCGTCGTCGTCCATGCCCACCAGCACGACCATCGTGGTCTGGAAGACCTCGCGCGCCAGGAAGCTTGTGAGGATTGCGACGGTGAGCTGACGGTCGGCGCCCAGGGGCGCAAAGATCGGCTCGAAGACGCCGCCGATTCTTCCCGCATAGCTGTTGAGCTGCTGATGCCGCCGCTCGACCGCGGCCGCATCTCGCAGCAGTGCCTCGGCCGTTTCGCCCTCCACCAGCGCCGCCTCGGCCCGCCACGAGGAAACCTCGGCCGGCGGCACAGCTCTGGGGTAGGCGCTGAGCCACCACATCACCACACCGATGGCGAGGATCACCGTTCCCGCGTTCTTCAGAAAGAGGAACGCCCGGTCGAGCATGCCGAGCAGGGCGCTGCGGATCGAGGGCAGCTTGTAGGAGGGAAGTTCGAGGACCATCGGGCGCGAGCGCCCGGGGAGAATCGTGCGTCGTGCCAACAGCGCCGTGAGCATGGCGGCGACCGCGCCGAGGGCGTAGCACCCGACGAAGGCGACTCCTGCGAGGATCGGACGGTCCGCAAGGAGGAGGCCAATCAGGAGCACGTACACCGGGATGCGGGCCGAGCAGCTCATGAAGGGCGCCACCAGGATCGCGGCGAGTCTTTCGTTTCGATCGGGGATCAGTCTTGCCGCCATGATTCCCGGCAGAGCGCAGGCATGGCTCGAGAGCAGTGGCACGAACGCCTGGCCCGGCAGACCGAAGCGTCGCAGCACCCGATCCATCACGAACGCGGCCCGAGCCAGATAGCCGGTGTCCTCCAGCAGACTCAGCAGGAAGAAGAGCAGGCAGATCTGCGGGAGGAAGATGACCACGCCGCCGACACCCGAGATGACGCCATCGACGAGGAGATCGGCAAGCTGCCCCGCGGGGAATGCGCCGCGCACGGTGTCGCTGCTGAAGGCGAAGATCGCTTCGATCAGGTCCATCGGAACCTTCGCCAACCAGAAGATGGTCGAGAAGAGTCCGCCCATCACCAGCCCGAACACGAGGAGGCCGAGGACCGGGTGGGTGAAGGCGATGTCGAGGCGGTCGGTGAGCGTGTCGGAGGCCTGACCAACCGCGGAGGCGCCTCCCACGCTGTTGCGGACGACGACGTCACACCACTGCGCCGTGGCGGAGCCCGGTGCCGGGAGCGCGCGGGTGGGCGTCGAGGCGTGGTCGAGGCGGCTGATGAGCGTGTCGACTCCCTGGCCCGAGCGTGCGCCGATTGGAACGACCGGGCATCCGAGGGCCTCGGCGAGCGCCTCGGGATCGAAGCTCAGGCCTCGCCGCGCGGCCACATCGATCATGTTGAGGGCGACGACCCCGGGTGTGCCAGTCCGCAGGACGGCGACGGCGAACTGGAGATTTCGGCGAAGGTTGGAGGCGTCGAGGACGATCAGCACCGCATCGGGGGCACACGCTTCCATTCGCCCCTCGAGACACTCGCGACAGAGCCGAGCCTCGGGAAGATCCAGATCGAGGGCGTACGTCCCCGGAAGATCGACGATCTCCAACCGCCGATTCCCACGCGTGCAGACGCCGACCCGCGCCTCGACGGTGCTGCCCGGGAAGTTCGCGGTCTTCGAGCGCACCCCGCACAGCCGGTTGAAGAGCGTGGTCTTCCCGGTGTTGGGGTTGCCGACCAGGGCGACTCGGCGAGGTCGCGGTCCCGCCGCGCCTGCGATGCGCGGCGGGCCACCGCCACCGAGTGCGGATGGTGCGGCGGTCGAAGGGTTGGGAAGGGGTGCCGAGTCGGGCATCGGTAATTGAGAACGGGTCGCAACGAGTGTAGCGGCCGCGAACGAGAACGCGGACTCGAACGCGCTCGGGGACTCGGGCCGACGGGGCTCCGGTGCGTCGAGGCATCGATCTGGGCCGCGCGGACCGGTCCCCGTGCGGGACCAGAGCCGGATTGTGCGTGTCCAAGAACGGCGGGACCTGGATTGTGCGTGTCCAAGAACGGCGGGACCCGGATTGAGCGTGTCCAAGAACGGCGGGACCCGGATTGTGCGTGTCCAAGAACGGCGGGACCCCGATTGAGCGTGGACCCGGATTGTGCGGGGACCCGGATTGTGCGTGTCCAAGAACGGCGTCCAAGAACAGCGCAAGAACGGCGGGACCCCGGGGGCTCGGGGCCAGGGACCAGGGACCAGGGGCCTCGCGTGGAGCGAGTCAGCGCTCCGGCCGAGTGGATCCGCCGCGCCGTGCATGTCCAGCACCTCCCAGCACCTCCTCTCGGACGGGATCGTGCGGGACCGGATTGTGCGTGTCCAACAACCGCCTCCTCCAACAACCGCCTCCGGACGGGATCGTGCGGGACCGGATTGTGCGTGTCCAACAACCGCCTCCCTGACGAGCCGCGAGCGAAGCGACCGGCGGATGCTCATCGACGTCGGAGCACCCGGCTTCGAGCCTCTGTGCAAGCCGCGCCGGTGAACTGCGTCCCTTCGCTGCGCTCGGGCTCGTCAGCACGCACGTCAAACGGGCCTGTCCACGCCCCGTCCCCGCCAGGACCGAACTCTGTCCAGGACCGAACTGTGCGTGTCCAACAACGGCGCTCAGGACCGAACTGTGCGTGTCCAACAACGGCGGAAACGCGTCGTCGCGCGAAAGGCCGCCCTGACGAGCCGCGAGCGAAGCGACCGGCGGATGCTCATCGACGTCGGAGCACCCGGCTTCGCGCCTCTGTGCAAGCCGCGCCGGTGAACTGCGTCCCTTCGCTGCGCTCGGGCTCGTCAGCACGCACGGCAAACGGGCCTGTCCACGCCCCGTCACCCACGCCCCGTCACCGCCAGGACCGAACCCCAGGACCGAACCCCAGGACCGAACTCTGTCCAGGACCGAACTGTGCGTGTCCAACAACGGCGCAGGACCGAACTGTGCGCATCCAACAACGGCGCAGCAACGGCGCGGCGTGAACCGGCCGCGCGATGCATGTCCGGAATCGCGCTGGCAGAACCGAGGCTGGGATGGGGACTGGGCTGGTGTCGTCGCGCCAGACTCAGCCGCGCGGCGTGACCATGATGGTCGCCGCGAGCCGTCGCGAAAGCCCCAGACGGGTGTCGTTGACCTGCACGATGCAGGGCTCACCCTGCTTGCAGACGCGGATCTCGCACTGCTCGGTGAGCCCCATCGCATTCAGAAGATCGCACGATTCGCAGCGGAGCCCGTCGGCGTGGAGGATCGCTCGGTCGCCGGGGCGGAGTTGGCTCAACGGAATCGGAACGAACGCCCGCTCGCGGATCAGCGAATTGGTCGAGGCCGGGGTTGGGCGCGGGGTGTTCACGATTGAGAATCCGTCGCAACGAGTCTACCGGGTGCACCCGAGGACACCAAATGCCGCAAATCACCGTCAGTGGCAGGGCCACTCGGAGAACGGGGTGTGCTCAGCGGAGGGCGGGGTCGCACGCGACCGCGTCTCCCGGCCGGCGGCGAATGGGATCCGTCAAACACAATCTAGCCCTCGACGGGGGCGAGGATCTCGTCCAGCCGAGGGGGCGGGCGACGGAGCGAGCGGTTGATCCAGATGCAGTTGACCACCAGGTACCCCAGTCCGATCACCAGCAGGAGCGTGCTGGCCGCGAACAGCAGGTTGGTGACCAGCTCCAGCCACTCGAGCCGGTAGTGCACCGCCAGACCGTTGAGGAAATTGGCGACTGCTCCGCTGGCGAGCGCGGCGATCAGAGAGGACACGCCCTGCTTTCCGCCCTGCGCGGTGCGATAGGCGCGGGATCGGTGACCGACGATGTCCAGCACGCCGCGCAGCCCGACGAGCGACATGATCGCGAAGGGGACGGCGACGCTCTCGAGCATCGCGGGAATCACTCGATCGCCCGGGGCAATCGGCTCCACCAGCGCCGGCAGCCACGCGGTCAGGGCCCAGCCCACCTGCCCGGCGAGCATCAGTCGAACGCTTTGGCGAGCGCCGGTGGAAGGCTCATCCGCCGGACCTCGTGCCAGATACCAGAGCCAGATCAGACCGAGGCCCGCAATTGCGCTCGCCACGATTCGCGGGTGAACGATCGCTTCGAGATCGGCGATCACGCTCCGCCGATTCGGTTGGACCAGCGGAAGCACTCGGGGCAGGACGATGATCACGCACACCACGAGATGGGTGCAGGCCAGCCCCAGAAGCCCGATCGCCGTGCCGCGCGGATCGCGCAGCCGCGGCAGTCGGCTGGCTTCGGGGTCAACCAGTTGGGTCAGCGTTTCCAGAACCTCGAGTCCGCACTCCGGACACCGAGTCGCCGCGGCCAGCCCCTTGAGGTCGTACCCGCACTGCTGACAGTGGATGCTGGTCGAGACGATCGATCGAGCTGCGTGGTGGATGATGCCCTCTCTCCGCTCAACCGGCGCCGTGGGGTGGCGGTCCCTCCACGGCACCTTTCGAACGGGCAGGGTATCGCCTCGCTCCCGACTGTGGATGAGGCGGGTCCCTTTGTCGCGACCTGTCCGGCGACTTGTGGAGTCGTCGTCGGACGGGGAGAGTGTGTGGATGCTTTCAGAGCGGATCGAACGGCTGCGGCGGAACATCACCTCGGTGTACATGGGCAACGCCCAGGCAGTCGACCGACTGATCGTCTGTCTGCTGGCCCGCGGCCACGTGCTGATCGAGGATGTGCCGGGCGTGGGAAAGACCGTCCTTGCCAACGCCCTGGCGAGATCGGTCGACTGCACCTTCTCGCGGATCCAGTGCACGCCCGACCTGCTTCCCTCGGACATCACCGGGGTGAGCATCTACAACCGCGAGCGGGGGGTCTTCGAGTTCAAGCCCGGGCCGATCTTTGCCAACATCGTCCTTTCCGACGAAGTGAACCGCACCACGCCTCGCACCCAATCGGCGCTCCTGGAAGCGATGAGCGAGGCGACCGTCTCTGCCGAAGGGCACGTCCATCACCTGCCCCAGCCGTTCATGGTGGTGGCGACGCAGAATCCCTACGAGTTCGAGGGCACCTACTTCCTGCCGGAGAATCAGCTCGATCGATTCCTCATGCGGATCAACCTCGGCTACCCCGCGCCTGATGATGAGAGTCGCATTCTCCACAAGCAGCCCGCTCGAACCGCCCTGCGCACTCTCGAGCCGGTCATGACGGCCGCTGAAGTGCAGGAGCTTCAGGAGCTCGTCGACCGTGTGCGACTCGACCAGTCGCTGGTCGACTATGTGATCGCACTCGCCACCGCCACCCGCGAAAGCGACGACCTCCAGGTGGGCATAAGTCCCCGCGGATCGCTCGCCCTGGTCCAGGCCGCTCGGGCCACCGCAGTGCTTCAAGGACGAGACTTCTGCGTTCCGGAAGACATCGTGAGCAACGTGCTCGGCGTCTGCGCCCACCGGGTGATCAGCAAGACCTACATGCACGCCGGCGACACGCTGACGACCCGGCGGATCATGCAGCAGATGCTGGAGACGGTGCGGGCGCCGGCGTGAGTGGCCTTCGTCGGCTTCGTCGACGGGGCGCGGCGGGTATCGCCGCCGCTTATGAGGTGTGCCGCGTGCGGAAGGATCGTCCGCTCCGCCGACGGGGTTCGCCGGCTGCGCCGCCGAACTGAGGTGTGCCGCGTGCGCGGCACCTTCTTGAGCTCGGCATGATCGACGCGGCGCTGGCTGCGCCAGCTTGGTCTATCGAGCCAAGTGGATCAGGATCAGGGGGGGCAAGCACCAAGCCTCGAGGCCAGTGCGGCCGGGAGGACAGCGCGTCGAGAACGAATGAGGCGACCTGCGACGAACCTGGGACCGCCGAGCCCCAGCTCGGCGAACTCTGGGGCGGTCGAGCCCGAGCTCGACCGGAGATCGGTCATGACAATCGATTCCTTCCCGGCGCCCCGCAGCGGCACATTTACGCAAGCGAGACGACCAAACTCAGCGACAGAGCTTTGCGAGCCTGAACAGCTCGACCAGGCAGTCGCGCAGTCCCGGGTCGCCGACCCCGTTCAACAGCAGCCACGCCTCGAATGGCACGACGCTCTTCGGATCGTCGATTGCCGCGTACGAGAGGTACAGCGGAATGAACGTCGGAAGATGCACGATCAGACGCGTCGGAAGCCGGCCATGCCCCTCGGCCTGCCACCACGCCACGGCCCGCAGCAACGTCGCCAGCGGCGGTGGGGGCTGACTCTCGACACTCGCCATCTCGATCGCACCGGACCAGTTCCGGATCACGTGTTCAGGAGGGGGGGGCTGACTTTCGAAATTCGCCTTCGTAGGCCCAGCGGCTGTTGCCGCGCACAAACAGACGATCACGATTCCTTGAATCGTGCGGATGGATTGGACTGATGTGATGATCATGCTGATCTCCTGAGGTGGTGCGAAGTACTGCGCCGCCCTGACGAACCGTCCAATGTGTGAGCGGCGGCGGAGAGTAACGCGGGGCGCTCGCACGCTTGCCGGGATGTATGACTTATTGCCAGCACGGCGTGCTTGCGATCCGGCCCGCCGGTCATTCTCTCGGTCACGTTGCTGATGAACGCAATACCGCGTCGTCACAGGACCTGCATCGGACGCTGCGGCGACCGCCGCGAGAGCGGCTTGGTTCCTACTCGTCGTCGACGCGCCTCGCGCCACGGAGCAACTTCCAGCCGAGTTCGCGAAATGCTGGGCTGCGGCCCATGAGTCCAGCAAGATCTCGAAGGTCTTCGGTATCGAGAACCGTGTTGCGAAAGTCAGGGTGCTCGCGCCGGGAGGGGCACTCGAACTCAAGACGCCAGAGCCGCTCACGAAGCGCACGATGGCCGTTCCGCCTCGCGACTTCGTCCGCCTTGTTCGTAAAGATGGCGAGGTATCGATCTGCGAGAGACGGATCAGCGATCGATTGAATCACGAACTGAGCGCCGGTGATGCACGCGCATCCCACAGCCTCGAGACAGGCGTCTGGGACGGCCTCAAGGGTCGACGCGTGATCAAGGCGTTCGAGAAGGAGCAAGATTGCATCCCCGGCGTCAATCCGCGAGAGAAGTACGTCCATTTCGATCACGCCGATCTCGCAGGTCATGGAGATGCTCTTGTGCAGCGTCGAGCCTGATTGAGCGGAGTATCGGGAAAGAATGTCTCGGGCCGATGCATAGTGCTCCCTCGCAATCTCGGCGTGCTGTGGTGTGTGGGGACCTCGCTGAACCGCGCGGGAACGGCTTGCAGTCGCAAGGAGACAACGGACGAATCCGCGAGCGCCGTCGTAGACCTCCGCAAAGCGGGGGTCGCTGGACAGTTGATCAAGAAGTGTCCGGGCGAGAGTGTCGCCCTCCTCGAGATGTCCGAGGGAGAGATGCGCGTTCGCAAGCGCAGCCTTCAGCTCGCAGTAGACGACCGGCGAAAGGTCCTGTTCCTGCAGCCCCCGCCGGGCAGCCTCGATTGCGTCGACGTGACGGCCGAGTTGATCCCATGCGCCCGCTTCCCGGAGGGAGCTGTAGCCGCGTTGATCCGGCGTCTCCGCGATGGCGTACGCCTTGCTCGCAAGCGCCAATCTGTCCGTCGTGCGGCCATCCATCGCCGCCGCATATGCGGCGCGATCCAAGTCGATCCACTTTGCATCAGCGCAAGGAGCGGCGGATGGCTCGGGTGGCTGCTCGCAAAGGTCCGCGATCACCATCTCGAGCGGCCAGTCGAGCGACTCGGCGATTCGCAGGACCATGTCCAGTCGAGGAATGCCGCTCCCCGGCACCAGATTGTGCACATCGCGACCCAGTGCCTTGGCGAGGTCCTTCTGATTCCATCCTCTGAATGCGCGCACGAGCGCAAGGAGCTCCTCGAGACGGTCCTTTCGGGGCATCGGCTTGGGCATGCGTTCCTCCGACCGGTAGGCGGTTGAGCCTTCACTGTCACGCCCAGAGTATCGGGGCGGAGGACAACCCCACGGAAATGAGCATGTTCCTGCGATGACGAGGTCCTGCCGACGGTGGCCACGGAAGCACGACATGGCGTCGAGCTCCGACCGTGGCGCATTGGGCAGGATACTGGCGAAGATCCGGCGACTCGGGCAGGCCTGTACCGACTCCGAGCGGAGCACATCCGGTGTTCGGAGTGCGAACTCCGGCCAAGACCACCTCGGAGACCGGCCCCACGGGGCGATTTCGCCCAAAAACCAGCTCTCGCGGTGTGGAACACACACATTCGGCGTCAGCCTTCTGCGAGTCTGTACAACTCGACGAGGCAGTCGCAGAGTGTCGGATCACTGAATCCGTTCAACAGCAACCAAGCCTCGAACGGCATGATCTTCTTCGGATTCCCGATCGACTTGTACGAGAGGTACAGCGGAATGAACGTCGGAAGATGCCGGATCAGATGTGCCGGGGGCTGGCCATGCCCTTGGGCTTGCCACCAGGCCAGAGCCCGCAGCAAAGTTGGAAGCGGCGGTGGAGGCTGACTTTGCGCATCGGTCGACCAGTTCGGCACGGACCTCGCAGGCCACTTACCAGCGGACCACGCCACGCCTGTGAGCGCGGCGGCTAGTGATGTAGCCGTGATGCCGCTGACTCTCGCGAAGTTGCTTGCGCGAAGATCTGGCATTGCTCACTCTTCTCCCACACGACGGGCGTTGCGAAGCAGGCTCCATCCGTGGGGACGGAACGACGGGAATCTCCCCATTGTTCCAGTCAGGTCACGCAAGTCCTCGGGGTCGAGCACGGCCGTCGAGGGTTCGAGAAGGCGGTTGCCCCGCATGAGAAGGTACTCGAGTGCCCAGATTCGTTCGCGGAGCGCCCAACTCCCGGAACGGCGAGCAACCTCGTCAGCCTTGTTCGTGAAGATGGCCAGATGACGCTCGGCGAATTCGTCGTCTGTCGCATGGGCAAGCACCAACTGGGAACCGAAGACACATGCCCAGCCAATGCTCTCGATGCACGCTTCCGGAAGCTCGTGCGACGTCCCCGGGTCATCGATTCGCGCGAGCAAGCGATCAACGGCGTCAGTCCAGTTGAGCAATCCGAGTATGACCTTCATCTCGATCAACGCAGCCTCGCTGATGAGCGCGGCATTCAGGTGCACCGAGGATTTGGCCTCTCCGTAGTACTCGCGGAGAATGGCGATAGCTGTCTCAAAGTTGGTCGCGGCAACCGAAGCACATGGACTCGCTTCAGACCAATCGGTAATCGCCAACGCCCGGTGCGACATTCCCAAGAGGTAATGGACGTAACCGCGTACTCCCGCATAAACACCGCTGAACCTTGGTAAACGCAGCTCGGTCGCGAGCGACGCGGCGATGGCCTCGCCCTCAACGAGTTCCCCGAGCATCAGATACGCATTCGCCAAGGCCGCCTTGAGATCCGCGTACACGACCGGAGGAATATCGAGTTCGCGGAGCCCTCGTCTCGCTGCCTCGGCCGAGGCGGAGTATCGCCCTAGCTGGTCCAAGGCCCCTGACTCCCGAAGCGAGCTGTACGCTCGTTCACGGGGCGACTGAGCAACGGCGTATGCCCTACCCGCGAGCACGAGTTGATCCGCAACGCGTCCCTCCATCGCTGCCGCATAGGCGGCGCGGTCGAGTTCGATCCAGGTCGCGTTTTCGTCGGGGATCTTGCTGGGCTCGGGCGTCTGACCGCAGAGATCGGCAATCACGGTCTCCACGGGCCAGTCGAGTGATTCCGCGAGTCGCAGCACCATGTCGAGTCGGGGGACGCCACCGCCGGGCACCAGGTTGTGCACATCCCGGCCGAGGGCATCGGCGAGCTGCTTCTGTGTCCAGCCTCGGTAAGTTCTCGCCAAGGCGAGCAGTTCTTCGAGGCGGTCCTTCCGGGGCGTCGGCTTGGACATGCATCCTCCGAACCGGCGGTCGACTTTCGACCGGCCGATGGGACCAGCGTACTGAGCCTTATCGGGCCGTCAAGATCCCTTCCTCGACAGGAGGACGAGTCGGGTGGGGGGCAGGGGCGTGCAGGGCCGCGCGGGAGCGTCGCGGGTTGGGCTCGACGCGGCTCTTGTTGGGCAGGGGCGCGCTGGGCCCCGCCGGGCCGCGCAACCCGCATGGTGCAGCGGCACCACCGCGCCTGGCTCAGACTCCCGGGTCCCGAAGTCCCGCGTCGGCGAAGCCCCGTGCCCTCAGGAGACACGCATCGCAGTGCCCGCAGGCCTTGCCGCGCGGGCGCGGGTCGTAGCAGGTGTGCGTCAACCCAAAGTCGACGCCCAGCTCGCCACCGGCCCGCACGATTTCGGCCTTGCCCATCCGCAGGAGCGGGGCGTGGATGCGGAAGTGGGGGTCGCGGGGCCGCTCGGCGTCCTCGACGCCGGCGCGAGTGGCCAGGTTGGCCATGCGCTCGAAGGCCCGGATGAAGGCGGGGCGGCAGTCGGGATAGCCCGAGTAGTCGACGGCGTTCACGCCGATATAGAGGTGCCTCGAGTCGATCGACTCGGCAAGGCCGAGGGCGCAACTCAGGAAGATCGTGTTGCGCGCCGGCACGTAGGTGAGGGGGATCGGCGATCGATCCGATTCACGCCGCGGAGTCGCCTTCGACGTGCGAGCGGGCCCGGCCTTCGAAATTCCGCGGCGAGCGCTCCCTTCCTTCCCTTCCTTCCCTTCCTTCCCTCCCCTCCGTTCCCTGCGTTCCGGGGCGAGCTGGTCCTTCGGCACGTCGATCTCGTCGTCGGTCAGCGCCGACCCGCCGAAGGCCCGGAGGTTCAGATCGAGGACGACGTGACGGGCCGCGCCCAGGGCCTTGCAGACCCGGGCCGCCGCGCGGAGCTCATGGTGATGGCGCTGTCCGTAGTTGAACGAGAGCGCCCAGGCGGAGAATCCAGAGCGGATCGCGATGGCGAGGACGACGGCAGAGTCCATGCCACCCGAGACGAGGACGACGGCAGGAGGGCGTTTCACGCGAGGACTCTAACGACAGCGGCCTCCGTCCGGACGCCACAGCTCAGACGTCCAGATTCTTCACTTCAAGCGCGTGCCGCTCGATGTACGCCCGCCGCTGCTCGACGTTCTCGCCCATCAACGTTGCGAAGAGGGCGTCGGCCTCGCTGGCGCTTTCCCAGTTGACCCGAAGGATCGTGCGTCGGGCCGGATCCATGGTGGTCTCCCAGAGTTCGAGCGGCTCCATTTCGCCCAGACCCTTGAAGCGCTTGATCTCGATGCCGCGTCGACCCACGTCATGGAGCGAGCGCACGATCGCAGGGATGTTCGCGGCCTCGACCAGTTCGATTCGGGGTCCCGAGGCAGCCGTCGCCCTGGTCGACACCAGTGCCGTCGCCTCGCCGTCAGCCTCCTCGGCCAGTGCGTTCCTGCCGGCACTCCGTCCGCCGCCGCGAGGCTCGACGGTGACCGCCCACGCATAGCGCGTCGGCAGTCGCTCGCCGGTGACCGATTCCTCCTGCACCAGGGCGTAGTCGTCGATGTCGACGCTGAACTCCGCGAGTCGCTCGATGAGTCGTTCAAGCTCGCGGTTCTCGTGCAGTTCACGGCGGGTGGCGCGGCGCCGCCGATCGCCGGAGACCTCGCCCGCGGTTCCGCCACGACCCGCAGCATCGCCGGCCCCGGCGCCGGAGGCGCGCGGTCGGCCCGCGGCGGCGGTGGTCGCGTCGGTCGAGAGATCGTCGAGGACCAGCGCATGCTTCTCGATCAGCGCCCGCGTCTCGTCCTCCGACCAGCACAGGGCTTCGCCATCGCTCCACTGCAGATGGTGGGTCGGGAGTCGTCGCTGTCCGAGCGGATCACGCTCGCGGGAGGCCAGCAGCTCAGTGAAGGGAATGCCGCGGCGCGAGGCGACCGTCACCAGTTCGTCGAGCCTGGTGAGCGTCCGCAGCAGGCGGCGGACATCGTCGCCTTCGAGTCGGCGGATGGTCTCTCCGGAGGCGTCGCGGATGATCAGCGCCGCCGAACGCAGGGCGAGCTCCGTGAGCACCTCGCTCATCTGCCGATCGTTGAGGACGTACTGCTTGGTCTTGCCGCGGGCCACCTGATAGAGCGGAGGCTGGGCGATGAAGATCTTGCCCTGCCGCACGAGCTGCGGCATCTGTCGGAAGAAGAAGGTGAGAAGCAGCGTGCGGATGTGCGAACCGTCGACATCGGCGTCGGTCATGATGATGACCCGTCCGTAGCGCAGCTTGGCGATGTCGAAGTCCTCGCCGATGCCGCACTGCAGCGCCTGGATCAGCGTCCGGATCTCCTCGAAGCCGAGCACCTTGTCGAGTCGGGCCTTCTCGACGTTGAGGAGCTTGCCGCGGAGCGGAAGGATCGCCTGGGTGACGTGATCGCGTCCGCCCTTGGCGCTGCCGCCTGCGGAATCACCCTCGACGATGAACATCTCGGTGCGCTCGACGTCGTTGCTCGAACAGTCGGCGAGCTTGTGCGGCATGCCGCCGGAGTCGAGAGCGCCCTTGCGCTTGATCAGCTCGCGGGCCTTCCGCGCCGCTTCGCGGGCCTGGGCCGCGAGCACCGCCTTCAGGCAGATCTTGCGGGCCTCCTGGGGATGCTCCTCGAGCCACGCCCCGAGGTGCTCGCTCACCGCGGTCGAGACGAATCCCTCGACTTCGGGATTGAGAAGCTTCTCCTTGGTCTGGTTGTTGAACTGCGGGTCCGCGAGCCGCACCGAGATGATCGCGGTGAGTCCTTCGCGCAGATCCTCTCCGGTGGGCGTCAGGTCCTTGAGGACGCCCGAGCGCTTGGCGTAGTTGTTGATGGTCCGGGTGACCGCGGTCTTGAAGCCCGCGATGTGGGTGCCGCCGTCGGGGTTGGGAATGTTGTTGCCGAAGGCCAGCAGGTTCTCGTTGGTGGCGTCGGTGTACTGGAGGGCGATCTCGCACTCGAGTCGTCCATCCTCGTCCTTGCGGCTGAGTATCACGCAGGGGCTGACCACGGTCTTGCTGGCGTTGAGATGATCGATGTACGCGCGGAGCCCGTTCTCGCTGAAGAAGGTCGCCTCGCGACGGCGACCGCTGGCGTCGACTCGTTCGTCGACGAGTCGAATGGTCACGCCGGAGTTGAGATACGCCAGCTCGCGGAGGCGATGCTCGAGCGTCTCGAAGCGGAACTCGGTGTCGGGAAAGATTTCGGGGTCGGGTCGGAAGCTGATCCGCGTGCCGCTGCGGTCGGCATCGGCCGGGCCGCCGGGCTCGCCGGAGACATGCAGCGGATTGAGGATGACGCCGCGAGCGAAGGAGATGAGGTGCGAACGACCTGCCTTGACCACTTCCACCTCGGTCCACTCGCTGAGGGCGTTGACGCACTTGACGCCGACGCCGTGGAGACCGCCCGAGACCTTGTAGGTGTTGTCGTCGAACTTTCCGCCCGCGTGCACCTCGGTCATGATGACCTCGACCGCGGCCCGTCCGTTGATCGCCGGGTTCTCGTGCTTCATCGGATCGACGGGCATGCCGCGCCCGTCATCGACGACCGTGCAGGAACCATCGACGCCGAGGCGCACCGTCACCGTCGTCGCGTACCCCGCCATGGCCTCGTCGATTGCGTTGTCGACGCATTCGTAGACGAGGTGGTGGAGGGCATTGAGCCCGGTTCCACCGACGTACATCCCGGGGCGCTTGCGGATCGCCTCGAGACCTTCGAGGACCTGGATCGAGTCGGACGTATAGGTATCGGCGCGGGCGCCGGCGGGCAGTTCGGACATGGCCCGGATGGTAGGAAAGGCCCGAGGGAACCGCTGCGATTCGACAGGACGTCAGCAGTCGGGTCGGCGGTCGTCGACACCCCCGGAGACGGCCGCGGGCCGGGCCCGCCGAGCGGCGAAACGGGCCCCGAAACGGGCTCCGAAACGGGCATCCGACGCTCGGTCGCGCCGCCGGTAGACTCCGTCACCCCATGGACATCTACATCGACACCGCAAACCTCGACGAGATTCGTCGGGCGGCCTCGCTCGGCGTGCTCGACGGCGTCACCACCAATCCCTCGCTCATCGCCAAGGAAGGAGCCGAGTTCCACACCCGGATGCGGGAGATCTGCGCCATCGTCAAGGGACCGGTCTCGGCCGAAGTCGTCGCCATCGAGCACGACGGGATGATCACCGAGGCCGAGCCGCTGATTGCCATCGCGCCCAACATCGTCGTCAAGCTGCCCTGCACCGAAGAGGGCGTACGGGCCTGCAAGACGCTGAGCGATCGCGGAGTTCGCACCAACCTCACCCTCTGCTTCCAGCCGCTGCAGGCGCTCATGGTGGCGAAGGCCGGGGCCTTCCTCGTGAGTCCCTTCATCGGCAGGCTCGATGACGTCGGACAGGACGGCATGGAACTCATCCGGCAGATCCGCCAGATCTATGACAACTACGGCTACCAGACCAAGATCCTCGCCGCGTCGATCCGCCATCCGATGCATCTGGTCGAAGCCGCGCTGATCGGCGCCGATGTCTGCACCGTGCCCTTCAAGGTGATCCAGCAGGTGATGAAGCACCCGCTCACCGACAGCGGACTCAAGACGTTTATCGACGACTGGGCGAAGCGCAAGGCGTGAGTTGACGTGCGCGGCATGCGCCGACATGCGCCGACATGCGCCGACATGCGCCGACATGCGCCGACATGCGCCGACATGCGCCGACATGCGCCGACATGCGCCGACATGCGCCGACATGCGCCGGTCGTCACTGCGCAAGCAGGGCGATGACCAGCACCAGATTCGCCAGCACGCTCACGATGCACGCCGCCGTGAGGACGGTGAGCAGCGTCCGACTGGGGGCGCTCGGCGCCACCTTCGGGAGCGGTGCCCTCCCCCCGGGAAGCGCCGCAGCGGTCTTCAGCTCGTTGGCGACCTTGTGCAGGTCGAGGTTGCTCTCGGCGAAGTGGGGAGGCTGACCCTTCCGAACGAGTTCGAGATCGATGATCAGGTCCGCGCAGTTCTGGTAGCGGTCCTTGGAGTGCTTGGCCATCATCTTCTCGATCACCTGGGCGCAGCCGGCGCTCAGTCGAGGATTGATGTGGTCGGGCGGAACCAGCTCGCTCTTGAGATGGCGGTGCATCACTTCGGAGGGGTTCTTCCCGTCGAAGGGCACTCGCCCGGTGACCATGTGATAGAAGGTCGCGCCCAGCCCGTAGATGTCGGCCGGAGGGCCGATGTCGACCTGGCCGCGGATCTGCTCGGGCGAGATGTAGTACGGCGTGCCGTAGGCGCGGCCGCTTTCGGCTTCGGCGGCTTCCTTGTCGCTGAGGGCCCGGGCCAGACCGAGATCCGCCAGCTTCACCGCGCCCGAGGCGCTGATCATCATGTTCTTCGGCTTGATGTCGCGGTGGATGAAGCCGCGCTCGTGGGCGTGCTTCAGGGCCGAGGCCACCTGGCGGACCACATCGATGGCTTCGTTGTCGCTGAACCGCTTCTTCTGGACGATGCGGTCGTAGACGGTGTCGCCGTCGACATACTCCATCACGAAGTAATGATGCTCGCCCGACTGGCCGACGTCGTAGGCGGCGACGATGTTGGGATCGTTGAGCCGCGCTGCCGCCCGGCCCTCCTTGTAGAAGCGCTCGATGAACTTGGCGTTTGAGGAGAACTTCTTGGGAAGGACCTTGATGGCCACCAGTCGGTCGAGGCTGAGCTGCTTCGCGAGGAAGACCGTCGCCATCGCCCCCGAGCCAAGCTTCTTCAGGATGCGATAGCCGGCGATCTTCTGACTGGTGCGGTCGGCTTCGAAGTCGGTGCGAAGGCGACTGAGCTGTCGAGCGGTGAGAAACTCGTTCTCGATCAGGATGTCGGTGAACGTGCGCGGGTTGTCGCTGCTTGAGGAACTCTGGAGCAGCGAACGGCAGAGATCGATCTCCTCGGTGGTGATCAGGCCGCGCTCGAGGACGATCTTGCCGAGGATGGTGTCGAAGCCCGAACTGCTCTTGGCGCTGTCGGTGCCGTCGCCGGCGGAGAAGAATGACGCGGCGGCGCTCATGCCCGCCGCAGGCTCCGAAGCGCCGGGAGCGCCGGCGGAACCGAGGTGCTCGGTCGAGCCGTCGTTGCTCTCGGCGAGGCGAAGAAACTCGCGCTGAGGGACACGAGGCGCCGGAGTTTCCGGCGATCGACCCTCCGCCGGGTCTCGCTTCTGCGGGTCTCGCGGAGTTTCTGGACGGGGTTCTGCCACGGTCGACGGTTCTCGCTCTGGGAACGGGCGGGCAACGGACGCCCGAAGGACTATCGCTGCGCGTGGTCGCGCCTGTCAATGCAGAAGTGCCCTTAACCGACGCTTCGGCACGGCGGCGGCGCCGCGCCGCCCTCGTCCATGCAGAATGCTCAGTCCCGCCGCGCACATCGAACGACAGCCTGCTGGCCGCTCCGCGACCCCACTCCATCCGAGCGCATCCCCGGGTGCATCCGGGTGCATCCGAGTACATCCGAGTGCATCCGAGTGCTCATGGGGCGGCACGCTCGTTCCGACCGACGTCCTATAGCAGGTACGTCCGGGGAGGCGGCGCGGATCCCGAGGGTTTGCGATCTGGGAAGGAGGAATCCGTGTTCGGATTCCGTGCGGAATGGAGCCGCTGACCGCCAGCGGGCTTCCCACCTCTTATACTCGGCTCGGCCCGCATGCCCGGCTTCGAACGAATCCTTCTTATTCGGCCCAGCGCTCTCGGAGACGTCTGTCGCACGGTCCCGGTGCTGGCCAGCCTGCGTCGGGCCTTCCCGGACGCCCGTATCGACTGGATCGTGAACGAGGCCTTCCTGCCCGTCGTGGTGCAGCACCCGGCGTTGAGCAACGCCATCGGCTTTCCGCGGTCGCGCTTCGCCAAGCTCTGGCGATCTCCCAGCGTGTTGAAGGATCTCTGGCGCTGGGCGGCCGAGCTGCGCCGCGTCCGCTACGACCTGGTCCTCGATTGCCAGGGGCTCGGTCGAAGCGGCTTGATCGCCTGGAGCACCGGGGCGGTCCGACGCGTCGGCTACCGCAACGCTCGCGAGGCCGGGTGGCTGGGATACAACGTGCGCCACGATGTCCCGAGCCGCCTGCATGCAGTTGATCGGATGCTCGCCCTGGCCGAGGCCGAAGGCGCTCCGCCACTTGCCGACATGCGACTGACGGCGCCCACGTCCGGCGTCGAGTGGCTGCAGCGATTTCGGCAGCAGCCGCGAGTCGGCGTTGGGCCCTACGCGGTGCTGGCGCCGACCAGCCGCTGGATTGGCAAGCGCTGGCCCGCTGAGCGCTGGAGCGAGCTTGCCCTGGCGCTTCTCGAGCGCGGCTTCTCACGGATCTTCGTCATCGGGTCGCCAAGCGAACGCGGTCAGGTCGAGTCGGCAATTCCCAAGGCCGCCCCTGTCGACTCGGTCATCGATCTCGTGGGCCGCACCAGTGTGGCCAACACCCTCGCGCTGATTGCCGAGAGCGATCTCGTCGTCGCCAACGACTCGGCGCCACTGCACATGGCTGTCGGCTTCGACCGCCGATTCGTCGGGCTCTACGGTCCGACCGATCCTGCGCGGGTTGGTCCGTACGGCGGGATGCGCTGGGTGGTGCGACCTGAGCTTGGCGACGAGGATGGTCGCGTCAGCTTCAAACAGGATCGCGAGGCCTCGGCCCTGATGGCTCGGATCTCGCTCGCGGACGTGGTTTCGCGAGTGGATGAACTGCTGCTGGAGCGCCCGCTCGATTCGACTCGACGTCCGGTCGAAGTCCTCACTTCGGAGAATGATCGATGAGTCAGCCGCGTCTGTGGCTTGCCAGCGCCTCGCCCCGCCGGAGGCATTTCCTCGCCGAGCATGGCTTCATCGCCGAGTGCGTCGAGCCCGATCTCGACGATGCCTCGCTCCATCCGCGCCGCGCCAAACCGGCCCACTGGGCGGTGGCCATGGCCATGTTCAAGGCGGCGCGGGTGCGGGAGATGATCCGCTTCCGCGAACGAACCGCGACCGGCTGGATCATCGCCGCCGACACGGTGTGCGATCTCGACGATCGAATCATCGGCAAGCCGCGCGATGGCGCCGAGTGCCGCGAGTTCCTGCGGCTCTTCTCGGGTCGAATGCATCGCGTCCGGACCGGCGTGTGCCTTCTTGACGTCGCCGACGGAGACAGCCATCTGCTCCTTGACACCGCCGAGGTCACGCTCGGCGAGCTGGATGGCGCCGAGATCGATCGCTACGTCGCCACCAATGAGTGGGAGGGCAAGGCCGGGGGATACAACTACAGCGAGCGGCTCGAAGGAGGCTGGTCGCTGGAGTGCGTGGGCGACCCCACGTCGGTCATGGGACTTCCGATGAAGCGACTCGTGCCGCGGCTGCGTTCGCTGCTGACGGCTCCGGCAGGGGCGCCTCGATGCTGACGCCGCTCGGCGGGGCCCTTGGTTGGCTTGCCGAGCAGTCGCAGGAGCTCTCCTCGGCGCCCGCGCCGCTCCTTCTGGCGGCGACTCATCTCTCGCCGTGGATCTGCGTGCCCTTCGGCGCCGCCGCGGGCCTCGGGCTCGGGGTGCTGTGGTGGAAGTTCGGCGGGCCTCAAGTCCCCGCGAGCAGACGCCGCATCCGCCGAGTCTCGACCGTGGTGGCGCTGATTCTCGTGCCGATTCTCGTGGCCGGCCTCTGCTTCATCGATCCCAACACGACGCCGCGGCACTACGCGGAGGTCTGGACGTTGGCGATTGCTCTGGTCTTCGTGCTGGTGTTGCTGGCGGTGGTCGATGTGCTCAACTCGGTGAGGCTTCACGCCAACGATCACTTCCGCGAGACCGACGCCGCTGGGCGCGAACTCGACGAGGCCATGCGCACGGCCCGACGCGAGCGTGCTGCTGCTGGGGCGAGCCGCGCTGGCTTTTCTGGCTCCGAGCGAGGCGTCGCCGGCCAGGCCCAGCCGCCCGGCCAACCACCCGCCCAGTCAGCCGCCCAGTCAGCCGTCCAGTTGCCGGGCGAGCCACCCCCCAACGATCGAACCTCATCATGAGCGGACCCCTCTCGCCACTGCTTGCGCCGCTGACGGTGCCTGCTTCCTGGATCTACCGGGCAGGAGTCGCGTGGCGCAATCGACGCTTCGATCGAGGCGCGGCCCGCGCGGAGCGGCTGCCGCTTCCGGTGATCTCGGTTGGCAACATCACCGCAGGAGGCGTGGGCAAGACTCCGATGGTGGTCTGGCTGGCGCGGCGCCTCCACGAGCGCGGCGTGCGGCCACTGATTGCACTGCGGGGTTACGGCGCCGCTTCTCCAGCCGACTCCGACGAGGCTCGCGAGTATGCGGAACTCGTCCCATTCGCCGGGCGCGCCGTCGGCGCGGACCGAGTGCGTTCGGTGGTCGCTGCGCTGGCCCAGGCCGGGCGGCGCGACGGCGGTGCGGAGCGCCCACCCGACGAGCCGCCCTCGTCGCTCGCCTGCGACTGCATCCTGCTCGACGACGGCTTCCAGCATCGCCGGGTGGCCCGCGATCTCGATCTGGTTCTGGTCGATGCCCGCCGCTGCGGACTTCGCGATGGGCTGCTTCCGGCGGGCTGGCTTCGCGAGCCCTCGAGTGCCCTGCGGAGAGCGACGGCGGTGGTGGTGATGCACACCGAGTGCACCGACGCGGCGCGGCGCCAGGAACTTGCAGCGCAGATTCGAGCCGCGCATGGTCGCGCTCCGATCGCCTGGTTCGAGCATCGCTGGCAGGGGCTCGAGCGGATCGAGCCCGGAACTGATCCCGGCGCCACACCAGAGGCCCAACCGGGTGCTGCGCGGGGGACGGGTGGAACTCGTCGCGAGCCGCTCGAGTGGTTCGCGGGGCGGCGTGTGGTGACGCTTCTCGGCATCGGCAACCCCACGGGAATTGCAGAGCGGCTGGCTCTCGCGGGGGCCGAAGTGGTGGGGAATCTCCCGGTGGGCGATCATCAGCAGTACTCGCTCGGCGATGGCGAGAGAGCCTGTCGAACCGCTGCGGACTGCGGCGCCGACACCATCGTCACCACCCGCAAGGACTGGACCAAGCTCGCCCGCTTCGCCTCGGAGTTCACCCTGCCGGTGGCGATCCCCGAGCTCGAGGTGACGCCCTCCGAAGGCGGCGAGGCGCTGCTCGCCCTGGTCGCCTCGGTCCTCCGCCGCTGATGCCTCCGCCGCGGAGAGGCGATACGCTCCACGCCAGCACTTCCACCACAGGCCGCTCGTCATGCGCTCGCTCGTCCATCGCCTTGCCTCGTATCGACCGTTCCGGGCGCTGGTCGTCGGCGACTTCATGCTGGATCAGCACGTCTACGGGGCGGCCGAACGTCTCAGCCCCGATGCTCCGGTGCCGGTGCTGCATGCCGTGAACACCACCAGCACGCCGGGCGGCGCCAGCAACGTGGCCCTCTGTCTCCGCGGCCTGCTTGGCGAGGTCGAGTGCGTCGGCGTGACTGGTGCCGACGCCGAGAGCGAACTGCTGCGCCGCCAGCTCTCCGCCGCCGGGTGCGGCGTGGAAGGCCTTCTCGCCGATCCATCGCGGCCGACCACGGTCAAGCGCAGTCTGGTCGGCCTCGCCCAGCACCGCCATCCGCAGAAGATGTTTCGGGTCGACTACGAGTCCCGCGAGCCGCTCCGCGAAGAGCTCGTGGCGCGGCTATTGGCGCAGATCGACGTGATCCTTCCGCAGGTCGATGTGGTGTGTCTTGAGGACTACAACAAGGGACTCTGCACGCCGGCCCTCTGCGCCGGACTCATCGAGCGCTGTCGTCGCGCCGGGCGCGAGTTGCTGATCGATCCTGCGGCGATCGAGGAGTATGCGAAGTATCGTGGAGCGACGGCCATCACTCCCAACCGCTCCGAGGCCGAGCTGGCCACCGGGATGGAGACCCCAATCGACGCCAGCGAGCTCCACAACGCCGGTCTCGCCCGGCAGCTCCTTGCCGCACTCGATCTCGATGCGGTGGTGCTCACGCTTGACAGGCACGGGGCGCTCCTCGAAGAGCGCGGCGGCGATCCGATTCACGTGCCCACCGTTCCGCGTTCGGTCTACGACGTGACCGGCGCCGGCGACATGGTGCTGGCGGCACTTGCCGGGGCTCGCGCGAATGGAATCGACTGGCTCGATGCGGTCCGATTCGCCAACGCCGCCGCGGGCCTCGAGGTCGAGATCTTCGGAGCCCAGGCGATCCCCTTCGTGCAGGTGAAGCGGGAGTGTCTTCGGCTGGCCGGAGGGCTCGCGGGAAAAGTGCGAAGCCGCGAGGAGCTGCTGGTCGAGATCGCCGTTCACGCCGAGGCCGGTCGGCGGATCGTGCTGACCAACGGGAACTTCGACGTGATTCACGCCGGTCACGTGGCCTATCTGCGCGAGGCTCGACAGTGCGGCGACGTGCTCGTCGTGGGAGTGAACGGCGACGCCGCGGTCCGGGCCCAGAAGGGACCGGGGCGGCCGATCTTCTCGCAGGCCGAGCGACTCGAGATCCTGGCCGAGCTCCTGTGCGTGGATTACCTCACCGTCTTCGACGAGCCGACTGCGGCGGAGCTCATTCAGGCGGTCCGACCGGCGGTGTACGTGAAGGGCGGCGATTACGCCCCCGAGGCCATCGCCGAGCACGATCTGGTCCAACGACTGGGAATCGAGCTGCGAGTGCTGGCTCACCGGCCGGGGCTCGGGAGTCGCGAGGTCATCGCTCGCATGATGAAGACCACCGAGGTGGCGGCCGACCGATTATGAGACGTCTACCCGCGGCGGGGGCGAGGGCCCCGGCAAGCTGACGCTGAGCGGCGACCGGGGCCTGGAAGGGTGATGGCGGCGCGCCGATTGCCCCCGCTGCGGTCCCCGCCGCTCTCCGACGCGGCCTGCAATCGGCTTTCAGACATCCTCTCTAACTCCCTTCCAGATGAAGACTTGTCCTTGACCCCCCGGGGGGGCCCGGCCATACTTCGCTTCGCCGCATCGTTTGGGACTGGGACGTGCTCTTGGGAACGAGGCCGTCAGACGGAGGGTGTCGCGGCGGGGATTGGGTGGGCGGCCACAAGGCATATTCCGCGGTCTGGGCCACACCGGCAGATGGCCACGAGCACCCCATCGAGGGGCAGCCCAGCCCTCGGTCGTTGCTTTGGAGACCGGAGGCAGTTGGTGCGGGCAGGCCTGTCGACTGGCTCGGGGGCATTGGCCAGGGCTCGAGTGAGGCCCGGCTCGTCGAGCCGGATGTGCTCAGGACTGGTTTGCTCGGGACTGGTTTGCTCAGGACTGGTTTGCTCAGGACTGGTTTGCTCAGGACTGGTTTGCTCAGGACTGGTTTGCTCGGGACTGGTCTTCTAAGGACTGGTCTTCTAAAGGACTGGGAGTCGAACTCGTGAAGAAGATGACGAACATGACTACGACGAAGAAGGAGCTGATCGATCGGATCGCCACGGACACCAAGCAGAAGCGGGCAACCGTCAAGAAGCTGGTGCAGGCCTTCCTCGACACCGTCATTGATGAGCTGGGCAAGGGCAACCGCCTCGAACTCCGAGACTTCGGAGTCTTCGAGATCAAGGAGCGGGCCCCGCGCACGGCGCAGAACCCGAAGACTCTCGAGCGCGTCTCCGTGCCGGCGAAGAAGACCGTGAAGTTCAAGGTCGGCCGACTCATGAAGGCGACCGTCGGCGAGCCGGAGGAGGGCGGTGCCTCGGCGAAATCGACGAGCAAGCCCGACGCCCGCCGCGAGCCGACGAAGCCCAGCGGGCGCACGCCCCCGCGCCGCGCGACCTGACGCTCTCGAGTCGTGGCGCTCACCGCCGGCAGCGGCGCCCGAGGCACGTCGCGGGGCCCGACGATCTCGACAGACGGGTGTGGATTTCCTGACGGTCAATTGCCACGGATGGCGACCCACGCGGAATTCGCGTCGAATGGAGTTCGATGACCCCCCCGGCAACCAATGATCGCGGTTCCTTTGATCGCAAGTCCGGCGACGATCGTCGCCGTCCGCGTCCGCCGGAGCATCTGCGTCGCGAAGCGGCGCGGCTTCTCGAAGCGATGCCGCCTCAGGCGGTCGAGGCCGAGATCTGTCTGCTCGGTTCGTTGATTCTCGAGTACAAAACCCTGGGCGATGTCGTCGGAATCCTCAAGGGGCCCGATGACTTCTCGCGACCCGATCACGGCACGATCTATCGGGTGATGGTCGAGCTCTACGACCGCGACAACGCCTTCGACCTCCTCAAGCTCCACCAGACGCTCACCGATCGATCGCTGCTCGAAGCGGTCGGTGGCATCGACTATCTCGTGCGGATCGCCGAGTCGGTGCCGGCCGCGACATTCGCGGGGGAGTACGCCAAGCTCATCCGCGAGAAGGCGGTGCTTCGCGAGCTCATTCACGCCGCGGGCGACATCCTCGTTCGGGCGCACACCTCGGGCGATCAGCCCCGCGAACTGCTTCAGGAAGCGGAGCAGATGATCTTCCGCATCGCCCAGCAGTCCGAGCAGACCTCCGCAGATTCGCTCTCGGCACTTCTCGACGAGGCCCTGGCTCAGCTCGATGCCGCGGATGGTCGACACACCACCGGCCTGCCGACCAGCTATCCGGAGCTCGATGAACTCACCAGCGGCCTTCAGCCGGGCGAACTCATGGTCCTGGCGGCGCGTCCGTCGATGGGAAAGACCGCACTGGCCATCAATCTCGCCGAGAACGTGGCGATGGCGGGACATCCGGTTGCGGTCTTCAGCCTCGAGATGAGCAAGCAGCAACTGGTGCAGCGCCTGATCTGTTCGCGAGCCGACGTCGACAGCCAGAAGCTGCGGCGCGGCGCAATCCACGACGACGAATATCGCCGCGTGCTGCAGGCCTGCAACGAGCTCAGCCAGGCCCCGATCTTCATCGATGACACGCCCAGCCTGAGTCTCCTCCAGCTTCGCGCCAAGGCCCGTCGCATGCGCGAGCGCTTCGGGATCGAGTTCGTGATCATCGACTACCTCCAGCTCATGACCGCCGGCGGGCGGGTCGAGAATCGTCAGGTCGAAGTCAGCGAGATCTCTCGCGGCGTGAAGGCGATGGCCCGAGAGCTTCACGTTCCCGTCCTCTGTCTCAGCCAGCTCAACCGCGCTGCCGAGCAGCGCGAGGGACATCGACCGCGAATGAGCGATCTGCGCGAGAGCGGTTCGATCGAGCAGGACGCCGACGTCGTCGCCATGCTGCACCGCGAGGCCTACTACCACACCGGCGACGAGACCTGGTTGAGTCTCAATGCCGAGCGCAGCAACCTCGCGGAACTGATCATCGCCAAGCAGCGAAACGGGCCCACCGGAACCGTCAATCTGATGTGGGATTCCCGGCTGACCAAGTTCCACCCGTGGAGTTCGATGTCCGATCCGGGGCGGAGTGGACGGGGCCCCTCCATCCAGGCTTTCGGGAGCGATCCGGCGGCACAGCGTTCGGCGTTTCAGCAGGGCCGAAGCAGTGCCCCGGCCTCGGGCTTCCGTGACGGCGGCGGTCCCGAGGGAGGATGAGATCACGTCTTCGCGAGCGGGAGTCTCAGGCGCCGCTCCGGGCTTCACGAGTTGACGGCGGCGAGCGGGGCGTCGACTCTTCGCATGCACCGATGGCCCGCACGCCCCACGACACCATTGACTCCTCTGGCTCGGGGATACCTCCCGAACAGATCGGAGCGCTGCTCCGTGACGCCGCGGCGGGAGACCAGTCGGCGTGGCGATCGCTCGTCGGCCACTATGCCCCGCGGGTCTTCGGCCTGGTGCGGGCCCAGTGTCGAAACCCCGAGCTTGCCGAAGAGATCACCCAGAGCGCCTTCTGCACCGTGGCTGAGAAGATCGGCTCCTACGTCGAGAGTGGTCGCTTCGAAGCGTGGCTCTTCCGGATCGCCCTCAATCGCCTTCGCGACGAGGAACGACGTCGAGCCCGACATGCCCGGCCGACCGACTCGGATCTGCTCGGCGACCTCGCCGGGCCCGGAGAGGTCTCTGCCGAAGGAGATGAAGAGGTTGAGGAGCGGTCCAGTCTGCGGGCCGCCCTCGATCGGCTGGCCCCGGCCGACCAGCGCGTGATTCACCTGCGGCATCAGGCCGACCTCAGCTTCAAGGAGATCGCCGAGGTGCTCGAGGAGCCTCTCGGGACGGTGCTCGCTCGGCACCACCGGGCGCTCCGGAAGCTCCGGGAGCTGCTCGAGGGGGAGGAGAGCTCGTGACCACGGGTCCGAAGAGATGTTCGGGGTTCGATCGGACGCCACCGCTCGCAGCGGCGACGCATCGGCCCCGTCGCCACTCCCGGACGGGCCGCGTCTCGACCCACACCCAGAGCCACACCCAGAGCCACACCCAGAGCCACACCCAGACCCAGAGCCAGACCCAGAC
>Ga0163155_10000571_pt1 | contig 45101 bp, 41 predicted proteins | sample OliLakLV19SP4G1_FD_148611 | JGI IMG/M metagenome (GOLD analysis project Ga0163155, IMG submission 148611) | Freshwater microbial mat bacterial communities from Lake Vanda, McMurdo Dry Valleys, Antarctica - Oligotrophic Lake LV.19.SP4.G1 | ecosystem: Environmental > Aquatic > Freshwater > Lake >... | reverse complement strand
CATCCTTCAAGACCACGCTGGATGAAGCCACCGAGGCTTCCTTGCTGCTGCACGTCGTGGATGCCTCGGACCCTGGATTTGTCCGTCAGTTGGATGTCACGGCCGAAGTACTCGAAGATATCGGGGCGGGCCCAGTGCGACGCATCTTGGTGCTCAACAAGATCGATCGCGCGGGAGATGTCGAAGCCGAAGTGGCTGCGACCCAAAAGCTGCTCGCCGAGTATCCCGAGGCGATCGTCATGTCCGCGCGGCGCCCCGAAGATGTGGCCCGCCTGCGTCAGCTGGTCATCGATATTTTCGCGGAATCTCTCGTCGAAGGTTGGCTTCGTGTGCCCTACGATCGGCAGCAGCTGCGCGGGGAAATCTACGAATCGTGCAACGTACTGGAAGAAACTTACGAGCCCGATGCAGTGATTTTTCGAGTGAAAGCCGCTCCAGGCGAGTTGGCGCGGTTAGAGGCGAAGGCCAGCACCGAGGGCGCGCGGTCGAGTGACGGGGCTGAGAGTGCCGATCACGTTGATGATTGAGTGAAACCAGAAGATCCAAACTTTCTGCAGCCGGCTGTTCCAGACCGGTTGAGACTCCCAATCACAGCGGGGCGCGAGCTGCCAGATTGGGGGGTTGTTCCCTGACACTCAGCCGTATCGTTTCAGCGCGGGCCACTGCCGATAGAATACAAGTTAACCGTGCGCGCCCTTGGGCTTAGAGCCTGCGACGAGATCGCCCGAAGTTTAGGGTTGGCAAAACGGATCGTTGAGCGCTATCATCCACTCCAACGTTGGGTACGGATGAACCACGCCCAGTTCCATGGAGATATGATATGCGTTTCCTCCTGACGACAGCTAGCTGCGCCGTTTTGGCTGCAGCTTGCTCTTCCAATGTCTCCGGTCCCGGTCGAGGGAAGACCGTGGCAAGCACGAGTATTCCTGGTGCGGGAGGCTCCGCGTCGGGAGGCTCCGTGTCCGGAGGCTCCGTGTCCGGAGGCTCCGTGTCCGGCGGCTCGGGGAACGTCGGCAACGCGTTTAGCTGCGAAACGGCATCCGGGGCGGCTCCAGGTCCGCGTCGGCTGTGGCGTTTAAGTCCATCGGAATTTTCCAGCACTGTCGGCGATTTCGTACAGGGTCGGCGGGCTCCCGGTGCGCCCTCGGCTGGGCTACCGGGCAATCTAGTCAATCCCTTGATCCCGACTCAGTCCCTTTACAGCACGGATTCTGGATTTCAAACCGTCACTAAGGATGAGTTTGGGCAGGCGTACGGGGTGACCCTGGAGGTCGCAAACCAGCTTGTCCAAACCCTGAAAGTCGGAAGCTGTTGGGCTACCGATCAGTCGGAAGCTTGCGTGAAGACGTTGGTGCAGGAGCGTGGCTCGATCCTCCTTCGTCGGCCTTTGAGCGATGAAGAGGCTACCAAGTACACGAAGGCGTTCACGGACGCTCGCACTGAACTCGACGCGGACACTGCGCTCAGTACCGCACTTCAGACGATACTCCTCACGCCTTACTTCTTGTTTAAGCCCGAGATAGGGGGACCGGCGGTGGCTGGTGTCGTGACTCTCACGCCCCACGAGGTTGGGACGCAGCTCTCCTATTCGATCACGGGAAGTCCCCCCGATCAGCTGCTGTGGGACGCGGCGGGTCGCGGAGAGCTGGTGACGCCGGGACAAATATCAACCCAAGTGGTGAGATTAATGGGCTCGCCCGATGCCCACGGCTCGCGGAATTTCGTGACTGAGTACTTCCAGCTGCGTCACCTCCTTGATGTGCAAAAGCAGTTGGAGGTGGACACTCGGACTTCGCCCTGTCCGTATGATCGAAGTCGAATGGTGGCGCAGGCGGAGGCGCTCGTCGCTGAGGTGTACACCACGAGCTCGACCAACCGATTCTTTGAGGCGCTGTTCACCACGTCAGCTGTGGTCGCGGACTGCGGTTCGGAGTCGATTTTTGGAGTGAGTGGTGCGCCGCCCGTGACGGCCGCGCCAACGAAGTTCACAGCCCCTGCGGGACAGAGAGCCGGCTTCCTCACGCACCCTGCGTGGCTCGGACTGAAGGCTGCGCGTGAAGACACCAAGCCCATGAAGCGCGGAGAGTTCATCTATGAGGAGGTGTTTTGCCAAAACATTCCCCCAGTAAATCTCAATGCGGTGCCCGTTCTTCCGGAAACGACCGAGCTTACCATGCGCGAAAAATTTGCGATGCACACGGGCGTGGACTGCGTGGGCTGCCACAGTATCTTGGACCCCCCTGGCTTCGCGTTTGAGAACTACGACGTCGTCGGCGCCTACCGGACCACGGCATCCTCCTTGAATAAGCCGATCGACGCCACGGGGACGCTTTCAATGGACCCGGCGTTCGGCGATGTGGCTGGGCTGAGCTTCACCAACGGCGTCGATTTTTCGGTGAAGCTGGGCGCCTCGACCACCGTTCAGGAATGTGTGATGAAAAATGGCTTCCGCTACTACATGGGCAGGAAAGAGATAGCTGCCGACTCGTGCAGCCTGTCAAACGCCAAAGCCGCGTACCAGCCGGCGGGAAGCTACGTAGATTTCGTTGCGAGTCTGGCGGGATCAGACTCATTTTTGAAGCGGAGCTTCTAAGGAGACTAACATGGTGAGCTATAGCCGCAGGTCCGTATCATTCAGCCGTCGATCATTCGTTCAGAAGATGGGCTTGGGGGTCGGGGCAGGTCTCCTTGCCCCGCTCGCGAAAAACCTCATCCGTGAGGCCCAAGGCCAGGCCGTGGGGCGGCAGGTGGCGATGTTTTGGTTTGGGTGCAACGGGATCAATCCGAACTGGGTGTTTGCTCCGCCGGAGTTCAAGGACCCGGCCGCCAACTCCCAGGAGCCACTGCCCGCGTCGGGAAGTCTGGTGAATTCATCGCAGTTCACAGTTCCGGCTGCCTTTGACCCGTTGGCAGGTGCGGCGGCTCTCTATGGCGGCGCTACCAACGCAAGCTATCGTCAGAAGCTGCTGATGGTGGAGGGCTTGCAGAATCACCCTCGAATCGGTGAAGACGGCGGTCACGGATGTGGCTACATGGCGTTGAATTGCGTTCCCGGCACGGACGTGGACCACTTAGTGCCCGGAGGGATCACCTTCGACCAGCACCTGGCAGCGACTCTCAGCAAGGACGCGCCTCGCAAGTCGATCAACATTGGCATTTCAAGCAAGTCGGATCTTGCTTTCAAGGACAACCTGTTCGCGGAAGGTCCGAACAAGTCGGTGCCAGCGTTCCAAAGCCCCGTGGAGCTTTTCAAGACGCTCTTCGCAGGTTTGCCGCCGCAGGGCGGCGGTGGCGGGGCGCCGGCAGGAATTGGCAAGCGCGAGCGCGTGATTTTCGACAACTTGAAATCCGACATTGCTCGCCTCGAAGCGAACTTCGCAGCCCCCGAGCGGGACAAGCTGGCAGGATATTTGTCTGCTATCGAGGCGCGCGAGAAGCAGCTCTTGGGGCTAGCCGGTATTAGCTGCAATACGCCGGGCGTACCGACGCTCACGCAGTCGGGAGATCCGGTCGATGTGCTGGAGGCTTTGAACAGTTTGGCGAGCATCGCGCTCATCTGCGGCGTTTCGAACGTGATGGCCGTGGATATCGGGTGTGGGGATTCGCACGACTACGGTCCCAACCTGCAGAAGCTCCTCGTCGGCACCCCAGTACAGAATGCGGAAGGAACGAGCTTGGGGGACGTGGGGCACCAGGAGGAGCCTGTCAACGGTCCTGTCATCTCACGCACGTACAACTGGATCAGCAGCATGGCCGGAAAGACCTTAGATGCGCTCCTGGCGGATGCCAACGTCGCGGACGCCATGGTGATGATCTCGAGCGACAACGGGGAAACACACCACTCGGGGCACACACGTTGGCCTGCAGTGCTCGCGGGGCGGGCAGGTAGCTTGAAGTTGGACGGGCGCTACATTCGCTATCCGGGCAGTGACCAACGCTCCCTGCTGGACCTCTACTTGGCGATAGGACAGGGCTTCGGGGTGCCTCAGGGCGTCTTCGGAACTGAAAGTGGCGGGCCTCACGTGCGTTCGCAAGGCGCGCTGCCAGAGCTCGTCTAGGCCGCGAGCGCGATTCAGGGGGCGGAGAAGCCCAAGCTTGGCGAGCAACGAGGCAGCCGCCTGCTCGGTGGTGGCGGCTTCAAGCCAACTCATGGGCCCGCCGCGGACGCAAGTGTCAAGGTCTGCTCGGAACACATGAGCAGACGCCGGCGCTCTTTTTGGGGCCGCTTTCTGATATTATTCCCGCCCCGGACGGGTGAATGCTTGATCGTTTGGCGCACGAGATCACTCGTCGGATTCTAACCAGTCTTCGATTTCCAGATCAGGCACGCGCATCATGTGCTTGAGATTGGCTGTGACCAACACTGCTCCCTCGGCAATCGCATGGGCTGCCACGGCAGCGTCAAAATCTTCGATTCGCTCGCCTCGACGTTCCAACGTGGCCTTGATCGTGCCGAATGCCTGGCTGACCTTGTCGGACCACTCAACTCGCTGGATTTCTTCCTTCAGCAACTCAAATCTTCGCGTCAGCGAATCTCGCCGTTTTGATCGAGGCAGCCTCTCAATTCCGTACGAGATCTCAGCGATAACAGGGTGTGGGATCCCAGCCTCTGTTCGGTCAACTTGTTTCAAGCGTTCTATGACCTGCCCGCTACCCTTCATGAGAGCCGAGACCACATTCGTGTCTAGAACGTATTTCATAACCGTGCTGGCTTCTTTGACCGACGGTGCTTGCGGATCGCCTTCAACATCTCATCCGCTGCAACTCCGATTCCGTGTTCGGGCGCCTCGAGTTGCGAGAAGAATCCTGGCGACCATTGCGTGCCTTCTGTCAGTTCGCGCTCCAAGGCCCGCACAATCACGCGGTTCCGGCTGACCTTCAGTGTTTTCGCTCGACGGTCCACTGCTGCAAGCAGGGGCGCAGGGATGTGTACGCTCGTGGGCACAGTATATTTATAATATACTCATACACGACTGCCCGACAAGTCCCTTCGCGTCGTTTGCACCCCCAAAGGCGCCAAATTCTCGGCAGATCTCCCCGCGCAGCGGCTGTCGATCCTTGCTATTCCGAGACCCAACTCGGGGTATGATGGGGGGGGGTCGCGGGTCAGAGGACTAACTTGAATACCGTCACGATCATAACCCAGCGTGGCAACAACAAGATTATCACGGCATTTCCAGGCAATGGGTTGCCTCCTCCGGAACCAAGAAGCAAGTTGCCTGCGTTGGATTCTGTCGGGTTTGCCGCCAGGGACGGCTCATCATCGCGCGCGAGAGAGCTTCCGGCGTGATGTACGTGCTCTGCGAAGAATGTGAAGCACGCCTTCGCGTGATACCTTCGGGCTCTCGACTTACATCACCCGGGAGGAGCTAGAAGATCATGATATCGCCCAAGCGCGGCGCCATGGCTAGATGCGTGCCGGCGGTCGACCCAAGGCGGCTGGGGGGTCAACCCGCGCCAAGTCTCTTCAAGATCTGTTCGAGCACAGCAGCGTGATCTTCCGTCTCAAGCGCTCGCTGAGCAGGGCAACCGTAGCTCTCACGCGAGCCAGATCGAGACGTTCCACTGACTCAACGATGCCTTCGATGTCTGCCACATCGCGCGGACGCAACGCTAGGGCTTTCATAACGATGATGTCCTCCGGCGGCGCCACTGGGAACAGCACATTCTTGACCGTGTGTTGTCGAGCTCGCGCAACGAGTTCGGACTCGAAGGGTAGCATTCCGAAGCTGAGATCCACTTCGATCCCCGTGGGTTCACGCAAGAGCAGAAGCACCCGTGTCGTCCTTGCGAACTCCAAGGCCTCCGAGATGCGAGGCCGAACCCCAAACTTGACAGCTTGCTTCAGCAGTACCTTCCGCTGTCAGCCATTGAGACACGGCCGAGAGCGCACCGAGCAGGCCCTCTAGCTTGTAGATTCCCTCGCTCATCGGACAGCGATGATAGGCGAACTCTCGTGGTTCCATTTGGCCCGCAGCTTGGACCAAAGCGCTCGAACTCGAACATCGTCCTCTGCCAAGGCCCCGCGCCACCCGAAGTCGTCGACCGAACCCATCAGAGACGCGAGCTGACGAAGCTTCGTTTCATCGGTCGCAGCTTTGGCCTCTTCACGAAGGCGACCATTCACGAGGGCCCAGCGTTCTGGCTCCGTGAGTGCCACATCTTCAACAGCCATGGGGCGAGGATAGCACCTTGCGCGGCCATCGAACATTGAATGCTCAGGGCCAGCGCAGCATCTGACAGCGCACTTTGTGATTTTGTCTGTGTTTGTGCCCACTTTATGGGATCCAGTGGTTGTAGGTATCCAGCGGCGGCTGCAAAACAGCGAACTGCCTTTGCCTTCCCTATGAGCCCTGGCGACAACCCCTCGCCTGACACGATTCGAGACGACAACGCACCTAGCTGTGCTATGCTAGTGGTCCAGGCATGCAGACGAACTCTCGAGATCTCATGGCCCCCGACACCGACCCGACGGACGAGGAACTCGCGCTTGTGATGCGGGAAGCGAGAGACCTTGCGGTACAGCGGCGCGCCACCGCTGACGCTTGGGTGGTGGCTCGGCTGCAGGAAGCATCTGTCTTCGCCCGCGCAAATACACGAGCGCGGCGGACCGACAAATCTCGATGACGGCAGTGCCTGTCTCGCGCCCTCGTTTGTTGGTCGTCGCTGGACCGAACGGTGCTGGGAAGACGACCATCACAGAGCGCGGACTCGCGCACGAGTGGTTTCACGATTGTGAATACATCAACCCCGACGCCATCGCGCAGGACGAGCTGGGGGACTGGAACGATGCCGCGACCGTGCTACGCGCAGCACAGCTGGCGACGGAGCGTCGCGAGGCTTGCTTGCGCGAAGGGCGGAGCTTGGCGTTCGACTCGGCAGCGGACAAACCGGAGTTCGTGCGGCGTGCTCTGGCTCTTGGCTACTTTGTACGGATATTCTTTGTCGGCACCTCTCGGCCCGAAATCAATGCGGCTCGAGTCGCTCGCAGAGTGCTTCAAGGCGGGCACGAGGTTCCGATCCGCAAGATTGTCGATCGTTGGGCCCGCTCGATCGCGAACGCCGCCAGCGTCGCCGCCGAGGTGGACCGCTTCTACGTGTACGACAACTCCGTCGACGATCGTGACGCTCAACTTGTGCTGCGTGCCGCTGAGGGCCATGTGGTGAAGGCTTATGACGACGCTCCAGCATGGGCGGGGCCAATCCTGGAACGCCTCGTTCTGCGCGAACCCTGAAGAGCATAAGACAATCGAATTGATAGAATCAGGCGGAATCAAGAGTACGCGATTCAACTGAAGGCGCTCCGAACCCTCCGAATCCAGGTCCCCGAAGCACGATGAGCGGTGAACACGACCGACTGCGGAGCTCAAAAGCCAGCAGTATAACGGTGCAAATAGATCTCCGCTCAGACGTTGCTCAGTTTCAACAAGCAAACACCCGCGGTGGCAATGAGCTCGGCAACAGAAGCTCAACACATGAGCCAAGAGCCAGGCCCAGCGTTTACGGGAAGGGCGGGTCTCGCCAGTTTGGGGGTTGAGCTTGGGGAACTCAAGCTGGTCGCTCGAAGTCGAAGGGCCCGCTGAATCCTGGCTTTGCGCACAGGTTTGGAGCGGCGACGCTCGGGCACGCCAGACCTCGTCATTGGCGCAACTGTAAGGCCAAGCGAGAGAAGTGGTGAGTCGCGGACGGGCGTTGGGATTATGCGTCAGAGGAGCGCAAGAAACTCACGCCAGGGCCATGCCTTCGCGCAACACGGGACTTGGAGCTCTATCTGGTGCATCGACCTTCCAAGTATATCATTTATGATATAATCATACACGACTGCCCGACAAGTCCCTTCGCGTTGCCGCTGTAGTTCATCTGGCGCTTGTGCGAGCCAACCCAATGGGGCGACCATTTCGTTCGGTACGATGCTCTTCGCTGACGCAGCCGTGGCAGGAGTTTGAAAACCTAGGGCAGGAGGCTGCACTAGGGGCGGCGGCTCTGCAGTTCGTGAAGGCAAAAAGGCACTCCGAAATCTAGCAACTCAGTGGCGGCTAAGCCGAACAAGGGTTCACCAAGTGAAGCTCCCAAAATGGCGCATCCACTTGGACTCTTCTGACACTGACTAGATCATACGAAAGATTCGCAGCAAAGACGTACGCACGGAAGCGGCACGGAGCTTCATAGCTCTGGCAGGGTTTGAGCAATGGCACAAAGGCATCGATGCGACGAACGCGGAGTTGTGTATCTGGAGATGCTGATCGCCTTCGTGCCAGTATTCATCTTCTTCCTCTGCATCCTTCAGCTTGGGTTGCTGGCGTCCGCAAAGCTGGTCGTTAAGCATTCGGCCATTGTCGGGGCACGTTCGGCAGTCGTTGTTCTTGAGGACGATCCAGCGTTTTACGGATATGCGCCGCGCGGAGCCCTCACGGGAGGAAGCACCAACGAAGACCAGGCCGTGGGCGCATTCCTGTCAAAAATGGCAGGCATGCGCAAAGAAGGGGGGAACTTCACTTCCGCGCAACGGAGTACGGGGGCGCGCCTTCAGATTATCCGCGACGCCTCGTACTTCCCGCTCGCTTCTCTCGCGCCATCCCCCACTTGGCTTTTGGCGGGGGAAGCTAAGAACGTCGAGAGTGTGCTCAGTTCTTCGCCGCTGGCGCGGTTTGCTACCGGACTCTTTGCTTACAATCGCGCGCTTGCCATTGTTACGTTGAGGCCAGCGCCGGGTTCATCCAAAGTATTGGCGACGAGCGTTCCCCCGGGGACTGCTGCTAACCCACAACCGGTAACAGTCCATGTTACCTATTTCTACTACTGCGCGATCCCTATCGCTCGCCAGTTGGTGTGTGATCCGGGCTACGATTTGATCGGGCTCGGTAAGAGTATTCGTGAGCTATCGTCGATCGTTGGAGAGCTTTCGAGCTCCCCTTCGCTCTCGGAGCTGGAACGCGCGAACTCGCGGCTGAGGGCTCTGGGGAGTCGGTTACGCACCCAAAAGAAGCAAGCGCAGGAACTCTATAGTGAACTCCAGCGCGCTGAGTCCCCAGGGATGGCGGTGCTCTATCTGTTGCGAGGGTATTACGCGCCGCTCGAAGGTGAAGCCACGTTGCCAAACCAAAGTGCAGGCTACGAACCACGCACGGCTCCACCTGCGCGAGGGGGAAAGAGCGCGCAGGGGCCGCCCGCGCGGCCGAGTGCCGGAGCGTCTCAGGAGGGCGCCAATGGGGCGGCAACAGCTGCAACAGGGCAGCCGTTAGATTGGTCAATCGTCAGCAAGAATGGTGAGACGCGCCAGGACCATGTGGGTCTCCACGGAGAGCAGAATCTGCAGAAGAAGTCTCACGGGGTTTTCTATGGCGATCCGGTCACCATCACCAATGACGCGTGGAACATTGGACAACGCACGGGAGTGGTTCCGATCACAGACAAAGGCGTTGATATTTATGTTATTCCGAGACCCAACTCGGGGTATGATGGGGGGTTCGCGGGCCAGAGGACTAACTTGAATACCGTCACGATCATAGCCCAGCGTGGCAACAACAAGATTATCACGGCATTTCCAGGCAATGGATGGCCTCCTCCGGAACCATGAAGCAAGTTGCCTGCGTTGGCTTCTGTCGGGTTTGCCGTCAGGGCCGGCTCATCATCGCGCGCGATAGAGCTTCCGGTGTGATGTACGTGCTCTGCGAAGAATGTGAATCTGAGTGGGCTTCTCCCGAGGAAATAGTCGTCAACAGCATGCCTTCGCGTGATACCTTCGGGCTCTCGACTTACATCACCCGGGAGGAGCTAAAAGATCATCCCTGGGAAGGATTCTTGGAGGGCTAAACGAGCGCTCAGGGAACCGATAAATCGCCCAAGTAGCACCTTGCGCGGCCATCGAATATCGAATGCCCAGGGGATCTTCCCGTCCCGGAGATCGCGCGCTCACTAGACTTCCGTCAAGGCATCATCCTGGGCTAAGCTCAGCCTCGTGCGCCGAAGCAACTTCCTTCTGGTGAGCCTTGCGGGGATCGCCTCTTCCGTGAGCGTCGTTGCCGCTTGCGGCAGCACCGACGGACCTGTTGGAATAAGTGCTGGTGCGACGGGCTCGTTGGGCGGGTCGCCGACGGCAGGCGGCAGCCCATTGGGCGGCGCGCTCTCTAAGGCGGGCGAGAGCTCCAGTGGCGGCGCGGCGGGAAGAGCAGCCGGCGTGGGTGGAACGGGCGGAGCCGCAGGCGGAATGGGCGGGAGCTTAGTCGCAAGCGGGGGCGCCGCGGGAATGGTCGCGAGCGGGGGCGCGCTTTCGGGCGGAGGTGCCGGGCCCGGTGGTTCCGGCGCCTGTAAGCTGGGGTTGTTCAGTTTCGTAGACGGAACCACAGGTATCCCTTCTCTAGACGGATGCAACACGTGCAGCTGTTCCAGCGGGCTCTTGCTTTGCACTGAAGTGGCTTGCCCCATGTGCGGCGGCCTCGCCGGGCTTGCGTGTGAAGCGGATAGGTTCTGCAGCTTTGGCGCGGTTGGCGCCTGCCTTCTGCCCGATGCGTCAGGCATCTGCAAAAAGCGGCCCCAGTTATGTCTGACGATCAAGCCGGCAGCCGAACCCGCTGAGCCAGTGGTAGCGCCTGTGTGTGGCTGCGATGGCGTAGAGTACGGCTCCCCGTGCGTCGCCAACGGCGCCGGGACGGACGTGGCGAGCGCAGCTCCGTGTTCACCTCAGTAGTTCGGGGCCTTTCCACGGAGAGCAGAATCAGCAGAAGGAGTCTCACGGGGTTTTCTGTGGCGATGACCATCGCAGCTTGCGCGCCCATCGAATATCGCAAGCCCAGGGGCCAGCGCAGCATCTGACAGATCGCACTTTGTGCTTTCAAAAGTGAAAACTCCCGCAATAGTCGTTCCACGGATGAGTGCTGACCCAGACGTTCTTCTGAATGAGCCAAAGCGCAATGCCCAGGGTGCACCAAGATTCGGGCGTTAAGTTATCTCGCGCTCTTTCTTGCGTGCTGTCCCAGCTGTTTAGCGAAGGACGAACGACCTACAAATGAGGTGCTACCCGTCGCCTACAGCGGGCAACATTTCTCAATGCGGCTGCCGCGAGACGGCCATGTTGTTGAGATGCAAACCGAGGAAGACTTTTCCCTCTACGCGGTCAATGTAGGAGCGACAGCAGTTTTGGACGTGTATTTCGCTCGCAGAGTACTTCAAGGAACGCCTCGTTCTGCGCGAACCCTGAAGAGCATAAGACAATCGAACGGATAGAATAGGCCGAATCAAGCGAGTTGGGGGGCCCGAGTTCGGTTGAGGGCAGGTTGCAGCTGTACCAACTGTCCGCAGGCCCCCTGAACATCGCGCCCCCGAGAGTGTCGGACGGTGACGAGCGTGGAGCCCGCAGCAACCACTTTTCGGAAAAACTCGTCCGTGCGCTGCTCACTGGGAGCACGAAATGGAGCGTGGGCGTGTTCGTTGAACGGGATCAGATTGATGTGGCACGGAAGCGGCTCTGCGAATGCTGCTAGGCGCACGGCATCCTCCGGCGAATCGTTGATGCCAGCGAGCAACACGTATTCCAGCGTGATGCGTTCGCGGGGGCGCAGCGGAAAATTGTGGAGTGCCAGAGCAAGTTCGACGAGTGGGTAACGACGCCCGATCGGCATCAAATCCGAGCGAATCTCATCCGTGGTGGCGTTCAGGCTCACGGCTAAGAGCGGCTTCACCGCAAGACGCCCAAGCTCACCGATCTCTGGTACTAACCCCGAGGTGGACACCGTGATCCGGCGTGGCGACATGCCCATACCAAGGGGGTCACACAAGATGGCGATGGCCTTGCTGACCTCCGGAAGATTGTGTAGCGGCTCGCCCATGCCCATGAAAACCAGCGTCAAATCGCCCGGATGGCGGGGGCCGAGCGCGCGCACCACGCTCAACACCTGTGCGACGATCTCTCCCGCTGAAAGCTGGCGTCGAAAGCCCATGCTGGCCGTAGCGCAGAAACGGCAGCCCATGGCGCAACCCACTTGGCTCGAAAGGCAAAGCGTGACCCGGCCATTGCCTACAGCGCGTGGCATGTGCACCGCTTCAATGCGTTCGCCGCCGAGATCCAAGAGTAACTTGGTGGCACCATCGGTCGAGGGATCACCCGAAATCAGTTCCGGTAGTTCGCAGCCGAGCTCACTCAAAATCGCGCGTGCGCCACTCGCCAGCACGGGGCCGGTAGGCTCCCAGCGCCAAGGGCGCTGGAGGGCTGCAAAGACTGAGGGCTTGAGCCCCAAAGTCTCCAGCTCATCGGGATTTAAACTGAAAGCGTTAGCCTTTAGCACGCAGCTTCACCAGCCAGGCTTTCTCCGCGAGGGCCGTGAGGCCGCGCTCTTTGAAACGAGGTTCCTGATCAAGAATGTTTTGCGCGCGCAGCAGCTCTAAATGGGCACTCGCGTCGTATAAAGCGAGCAACTGGGCATCGCTCACGCTGAAAGGCGGACCTGCCATGCTCGTTTGATCGTAAACAAACGTAAGAATCAGCAGCCGCGCTTCTGGCTTGAGCCAGCGTAGCAACTCCGCCACGTAGCGCTCCCGAACCTCCGGCTGCAGCGCCACCAACGCGGCACGGTCGTAGACCGCATCGAAGATCCCCGAGGGCAGCGCGTCGAGTGCAAAAACATCCGCCACGACGATGCGAATCTTTCCTGCGACCAGGCTTGGCTGACCGTGCCAATTCTCCCGCTTGAAGCTGAGCGCGTTTTCTTCGAAGAACGCCTGAGCGGCGCTCTCCACCAACTCAATGCCAGTCACCTCGAAGCCGCAATCGCTCAGCCACAGCAGATCTTGAGCCTTTCCGCACAGCGGGACCAGAACGCTGGGAGCGAGCTGGGACGGTTCGGGCAGCAGCTTCTCACCGAATTCGATCAAGAGCGCGTTCGGCTTGCCTTCATGGAAGCCGATCTGTTGGTTTTGCCAGCGCTCTTTCCAAAATTCTGGGTCCATCGGAAAAACCTCCAATTGAGCCGCTTGGAGTAAGTGCCCAGAGCGGGAAGCGCAAGGCTGGGCTAAAAACCCTGATCCAACGGCATAGATCTTGAGTGTTTCTTGGGTGAGGCGCCGTGGAAAATCGGCACCACTCCCGGCCAAGGTTGAGACCTTCATCCGCAGAAGACCTTGATGTCATCGAGCAGCTGCCACCGGCGGCGAGCAGCAGAACGAAAGCCTCGAGTGCTCTCAAACTTGTTGGTGACCTCCATCTCAAAGTCACACAAGGTAGTAAGCATGCTTACTACCTTCCAAGGAACAAAAAGGGCGGCTCGCTAGGCGTCAGCTCGACATGGAGCAATTTCGATCACCTACCGATCAAACCAAGGGTTTCCCGAACACTCAACTCGGGGAGCCTTACCGCTGGCTCCGGAGAAAGCCTATTCGAGCAAGTTCTCCCGGTAAGTGCCGGCTAAGAAAGGGACGACTGGAATGCCCTTTGCTGTTCGATCGAGCGGAGCCAGCAGGGTTATATCGAGCCCAAGGTGCTCCCCAGAAAGCCGTACGCCCGTGCCGCCACTGATGCCGTTGTAGATCCCTGCTTCGCGCCCGAGCGGCACCAGGCTATCAACTTCGAACAGCCAATCGACGGTGTCACTCACCTTCAAGATCACGCCGACTCCATCGGCGGAGATCAGTGCCGGGCCAAGCAATAACAGGGTTGAAGCGACGCTCACGCTCGAACCGCACGTGATGTCAAAACAACCCTGAAAGGTTGCGCCCACGCGCCCCAAAAGTGCCGTGCCCTCCTTCAAGCCCGCCACGCCACTCGCGGAGCCGTAGGCAGCAAGCCGCACTCGCGGCTGGCGCAACACCACTGTTTTCAAGGTGACGTCGAGGGGAACAACCTTATCCTTGCCAACGGGGGGTGTCAGGGTGAGGCTGATTTGCGTCTCGTCGGTCAGCGCGTAGCCCGCCTGAAGCAGGATGATTTCGTAACTTGAGAAGAAGAGCGTGCCGCGCGGATGCGTTTCGGCGGTGGGCATGAGGATCACGCGATCCACCTGCGCATTCTCCGCGCGCTCGCGCGCCTGCGGGGTGGGCAGCTCCGGGCTCGGCAGAGCCGCGGGGTGCCCAGCGCTGAGCTGGATCGGGGGCACGTAGGTGTAACCTGGTGTTATCGGAGTGCTGTAACCGGAAGCTGGCGGTACGCTCTCGGTCGGCGCCGGTGATTCAGGTGTGGAACCTGTCCCGAGCTCTACGGTCGGTGCTGGGCTTGGTAGCGCAGCCTCCCTCGGTTCGGGCAGAGCTACGCTCGCATAGAGCAGCCAAGGGATGACGAGAGCGGGCGCAAAGGCGCGGGGCAGAGGCATGTTCACCTAATGTAAGGCGGCTTCCGTGCCAATCATCATCGAACGACGAAAGCCGAGCGTCGCGCCCGGAAACCTAGCGGCAGTGTCCAGTGGCGGCAATGCCAAAAGGGGAAATATCCAGAAATCCGGTGCGTTTGCAACGCGCCAGAACGCATGAGTAGAATGGCGCTTGTGTCTGCGCTTCGCTTGAACTCAGTTGTATGCCTGACGAGCAGTCTAGCGGTTTTCAGCCTGGGGCTGTCTGCGGTTGCCGCTGAAACACCCGCGGATAGTGGGGAGGCGAAGAACGCCGCTCAATCTACGCCGCATCAGTACATCAACTTGAGGGGTGGCGCTTCGTCGGCAAATCTTGGCGGCAGGCCTGAGGTCTGCATGGAAGGCACACCATGGGCACCCCTTTCTTTGGAGAGCTGCGGCACGGGGAATGGGCTTTGGCACCACGATTCAGGCACCGAAATGGCCCACTTGCGCGTGAAACTGCAGTTGTTTGCGTTGCGCTCGGGGTCGCTTTTGTTTCAATACGGAGTTGGCGCGGGCATGGCAGAGCTGCAAGTGGCAGCCGATGATCCGGGCTTCAAGTTTGAGGGAACGGGCACGCGCAATGCAGAGACGGCAGGCGCGGAGGGCTCGCTCTTCCTGCGCGCCATTTATCCTTTGTCCAATTCGTTTGAACTGGTGGGCGATTTGCAGGCAGGTTCAGCTTATCTGCCGCACGCGCTTGAGCTCAGTGTGCCGAAGTCTGCCTGGCAGCCGTTTGTCGGGCTGACATTTGGATTCGGGTACTGAAGTCTGCTGAGGCGGCCCTCCGGAGTGTGTACTTTCGTTGACGCTCGGGTAGTCAACGGAGTCGCACTCGGTGTGCCGAGTTGCGGTTTTTGCGAGTGTTTTGGCCCGTTTCGTGGAGCACACAAAATGCAGCACAGGCCTGCTAGGCTGGCTCTGCCCCTCCCAGCCAAGCCTCGTTCCCAGGTGTTTTCGGATGACTCAACGTTTCAAATATCTTGCCAGCGCATTCCTCTTGGCATCCGCGTTGCCAGGTGCAGGTTGCGGGAGGACGCCACTCGATCCGTTTGATGTGCCAGAGGGCAGCGTCGGAAGCTCCGTGCCGGATCAGCGCACATCCGCAACTTCTTCGCCAACGCCCCCTCCGACCACCACCACCACTTCGCCTACCCCAACGCCCACTGCGATTGCCTGCGTGCCATCTGAAGAAACCTGTAACGGTGTGGATGATGATTGCAACGGTCGAATCGACGATGTTCGGGCGCTCGCCTGTGCAGAGGGCGGTTTTCAATACTGTGTTGCCGGCAAGATGAGTGATTGCCCCAAACGTTGCGAAGCCTGCCTCCCCGGAAGCGAACGGGTGTGTCAGATTTCCTATTGCACGTATTGGGGTGTTGAAAGCTGCGCGGCTGATGGCAAAGCCTTCAGTTTTTGCAAGGAGCAGCGGGTGCCCCGTGAATGTCGCGATGTGGCCCTCAGGTTTCAGGATTCGCCGGAACTTGAGCAGTGTTGCATTGATAATGGCTATTGCTGCCTCGATTCGCACGATCTCGACCGCGATGGCGATAGTGGCGAAATGGTGGGGCGTTGCGACGAGGTGATGTGCAAGCCCTAAGCCACGGCCTCGTGTTGGGGGCAATCACCATTGCATTTTGGCTGGTCGCAGAGCCCGTGCACGCGCAGAGTTGCGCGAAGCCCGACGCGTTGGAAGGTTTTCCAGCGTACGGTTCCGCGGGGGTGCCCCTGAACGCCATCTTGAGCGCGCACTACTTTGCTTCTGCCGAATACGATGCCGAGCCGGTCGTGCTGGAAGAGATCGGCGGGGAGCGTCGGGAAGCCCTCGGTAGCTTCAACCCGAGTGAAGGCCTGCTCTCGTTGGATCCCGCTGGATTCTTGAAGCTTGGCATGCAGTATGTCGTGGAATGGCCAGCCCTCCGCGGCATCGGCAGCGCAAGTCGGGGCAAGAGCCTGAAGGTGAATTTCAGCGTTGGCAATCAGAGCGATAACGCGCCGCCTGACTTCCCCGGTATCGAGAGTGTGCACTACCGTTTGGAGCGTGATCAAGACGGCTGCGCCGAAACCGTTCAGGATAGATTTGTGTTTGAGTTGAAGCTTGGGCAGCCGAGCGACGAAACTTCAAACCAAGATCTGACATTGGTGGTCTTTCAGACGAAGCCCAACTCCAGTGAGTCACCGGTCCCCGTGCTCACGCGCAGCTTCCCCTCGAACGGGCGGGTCGAAGTCTCACAGCGCATCGAAGATGGCCTGGGAAACGTGTGTTTTGCGGCGCTAGTTCGCGATCTCACGGGTAAGGTTTCTGCCAGTGGCGACCGCGTTGTCTGCACCAAAACGGTGAAGCCACCTTTCTTTCAAGGTTGCGCCATCGCTTTCGGGAGGGCTCCCCGAGCCGAAGTGTTGGGGTTCGCTCTTTTGCTCGGTGGGCTGTGGGCACGGCGTCGCGCGCGAAGCGTTTGAGTGGGAGATGGCGGCTCGCGACGTTGAGCGCGGGGTTTGCTTGTTTACTCATGGGCTGCCAATCGAAATCGAAGAAGAGCGCTGCCGTGTTAAGCGTTAACCTGAGAGAATCTGCTCGAGGCTTGCTCGCGCCAACTGGTGATCGTCCTGGGCTGTGTCGGGATGTGGGTGATGTGAGAGTGTGTTGGGGCGCGGTTGGCGGGGAGGCGCCGCTTGCCGAGGCGCGCCCGCTGCCCTGGCTCTTGGACTCGCCGCAGCTGCGCTGCGTTGGGCGTGGTCAAGAACGCCGCTGTTTGCCCAGATTTTCCGGGGTTGGGCGCTTCTTATGTCAGGGTGCGAGCTGCGTTCAGAAACATCCACGTTTGCCTGATGCAGCGGAGTGGAGCTGTGCCGATCAGAACGGCGCGGTGGTGTGCCGGGATGCGGGTGGTTCTGCTGTTAGCTCTCGCACGCTTCCGGACGCTACCTGGTTGTGTGGACAGCGCAGGAACACAAGCGAACGTTTGTGTGTCAATTTCGATCCCGATCACCCCGACGCAGCTGGAGCACAATTCTGGAATTGTCGGTTTGAAGCTTTGCCCAACGCGGAGCGGATCTGTACTCGCGTGACCCAAGCTACCAGTCTCGGGGCACCCTGTGGAAAGACGCTAGCCGCTTGCCCCTCGGGCGCCGTGTGCGCGTCAGATGTTTGCGTGCCAGCGGTCGCGGTCGCGGAATGCTGGCTGGACACGGATTGTGGGGCGGGGGAGAGCTGTCGCTTTGGAGCCTGCACGCCAGAATCGGGGAGAAAAGTAGCAGAAAACACCGGAAAAATGGCTCCTTTAGCACAGCCCCCCGAAACGAACGGTTGGTGGCTCCTACTCAGAGCGAAGGGCATGGACGTTCCAGACCGAATCGAGGTGAGTCCGGAAGCGAACGTCGTCGGGTATCAGGTGTTCGATGACACGTGGCGGCTCCACATTCAGGAAGGGAGTCGTCAGGTAACGGTGCAAGCTGCTGGTGCGTGCCCGGTCAATCTGAAAGCTCCGCCAGCTGGCGCAATGCCTCGGCTGCTGCGAGCAGAGTTGGTTCCCCGCCTACAAATTGTCCGGGATCGTGCGGAGGTTGGGTTTGGCGAGAGCTTTCGACTGAAAGCAGTACCCAATTGTGCCGTGCCAGAGGAAAGTCGCATCCGCTGGCAACAACGCGCCCTGCCGAGCGGAAAGCTCACGGAGTCGTGGGGCAATGAGTTGAGCGGTCGGATGCCAAGCCTAAAGTCGGTACTGGGGGCAGAGCTGCCTTGGGGGATTGTGCCGATCTCCCCGAGAACCCAGCAGAAGCTCAGTGTGCGGGCAACACTGCTCAGCCCAACTGGAAACGAGCTCGGAAACGCCACCACAACGCTGAGCGCAGCGGCTCGAGCCTCTGGCCTGCCGAATGTCGCGGTGAATCACACGTTGCAGCTGGGTGGAGGCGGTTGGCAGCTCCTGAAACGTCCGCCCGGGAGCCACGCCGAGTTGGGCGTGGGCGATGGCTTCTCGAGTTTTCTCGCGGATATGCCGGGAAACTTCGAGTTGCGTGATGACGCTGGCCGAGGCCTCCGCGTTCACGCAGCGCGCCTGGACTCGATGCCGTTAGATTGCGGACGCTCAGGATGTCACACCGAAGTCGTGAAATCTTTTGAGAGTAACCCGATGGCAAAAGCGTTGGATATTGTCCCGGTGGCGGAACGGGCCTGTGCCGTTGGGTGCCACACGCAAGGTGAGGCGGAGCTCGATGATGGCGGATCGGGGCAAGTGAGACGAGAGCTCGGGTTAACGGAATTTGCGCTGACGAGCGCGGACGTGCTGCCGCGAGATTTAGAACGTGTGAGCCATGTGGGGTGTCTCGGTTGTCATGGTCCGGGAGCGATCCCCGAGGCAACAGCGCGCTGGGGGATCGTGCGCAGCGCGGTGTGCGCGGTGTGTCATGATTCGCCTCCCGAATATGGGCATCACCAAGCCTGGAGCGAAACGGCGATGGCCAAGCCGCCAACGGATGCCCGTATGCAAAACGTTCCGTGCGCACGCTGTCATACCACTACAGGCTTTTTGCACACGCAAACGGTCGATGCACCGCTCCGTGATCCTCCACCTCAGGTTCGTGTGAGTGGCCTCACCTGTGTCACTTGTCACGCGGTGCACTCCGACTCCAAGCTCCCGCACCTGCTGCGTGCTGTGAAAACGGAAGGGTTTCCCGTGCTGGGTCTCGGCTCGAGCCAAGTGTGCGTTTCGTGTCACAGTGCGGGCTCGCGTGAGGAGTACCCGTCGGCCTCGGCGGCCTCGATTTGGGCGGGAAGCGGTGGATTTGAACCCATCACAGGTGAACCTCTGGCGGGGCCCACGGCGCACCGCGATCAAGGACGGGGCTGCTTGCTCTGCCACGGGGGCGATACCGGCGGCCTTAAGCGCGGAGCCGATCACAGCTTCACGGCAAGTCGGGATCAGTGCCAGCTTTGCCATGCTGCCCCGCTGGGTGCTTCTGAGCTTCGCGGACGTGCTGAGAGAGCTTGGGCGGCGCTTGGTTTCGAAGCGTGGTCGCAGCACGGGCAAGAGCGCCGCCATTTTTCCCGCACTTCAGCCCGAGACCGTGCGCGCTACAATCTCTCGTTAGTTTTTGAAGACCCAGCCTTTGACGCTCACAACAGCGCCTACGCGGAGCTCTTGATAGCCGCGGTCGAGCGTTTCATTTCTCACACTGCCCCCACAAGAATCCCGAGTACGCCATGATGAACCTCGCCATTGCCACGCTTTTCCTGGCCAAGCTGTCGCTCATCCCACCCTCGCAGCTGCCTCTTGCAGCCCAGCCTGAACCAGTGTCCGCACCTGTCTATCGACTTGGCGTGCAAGCGGAGCCCGCGTTCGGAGTGGGCTCCGGTCCGTTTTTCACGGGACTTCTTGGGGTAAGGCTCGATTACCGATTCACTCCCGCGTGGAGCGTCGGGCCGTACTTGGGCTACGCCAATCTGAAAGGGCCAGCCGGCAAACGGGTGCACAACACATTGCTGTATGCCCTGCTCAGCTACGAGGCACCCCTTTCTGGAAACCTGAAGCTGCCGATCCGTTTTGGAATTGGGTACCTGCCCAAGAACGGCCCCTATCTGCGAAGCAGCCTCGGGCTAGGCTATGAGCTGGCAGATGATTGGGAACTCAGCCTGGACGCGATACCGGCGTTTTGGTCGGTGGATGACCGAACCGAGCTTTCGTTAGGAGCGGCGCTCGGCGTGGCGAAATCGTTTTGAGCTTCGATTCAATAAGCCTTGACGTAAACCAGGTGCAGGAAGGTGGTCTTTTTGGCCGTTAACCGCAGGTACCGTGCATTGATCGGGCCGAAGCTCGCCTTCCAGTTCTCAAACGCTTGGTCCCGGCGGGCAACCTGGGTCCATTGTTTTTGATCGACGCTGACTTCAGCAACCAGCGGGATAGCGCGATCGCCGACCCCATCTCCTCGGTTCTGAACTTCGAGGCCGGAGAGCGACTGGGCGGCGCCCAAATCGAACATTGCCCACGGATTCAACTGCTGATTGGTGTGGAATAAGATCCCAGCCTTGGCCAGATCCTCGGGATAGCTGCTGCTCGTCTGCGGCTTGATACCCACCAACACATCACGGGGCGCGGTGAGCTTAGTGAAACCCATGATGGCTGCCACTGCCAGACCGCTCACGAGAATGGTGAGAGCGCTCACGCGCAAGACGCGCATCCAACGTAGAAAGCGGAGCTCCCGTTCGGGGCCCTGGAGCCCTAGAATTAAGCTACTCACCAGCTGCTGCAGTAGCTCCAGATCGCTCTTGATTTGGCCAGGGGCGATCGCCGGATCCAGAGGCAAGTCTTTCGGGAAAAGCTGGCTCGCGCGAAGCCGAGCTGTTTCATCCAGCCGAAGCTCACTCTCAATCATGGGGAGCTTCTCAAGCCAGGCGTCTTCCAAACTCTGATGGGGCTTCTGCAAGGCAGCGAGTGCTGTGACGCCGGCTTTGTGAAACAGAAGCAGTGCCGTGGTATCGACCGAATCCGCGCTCACGGAAGCAATGCGATCGCGCACGCGTTCACCAAGATCCAAGAGCGCGCGCGCTTGGTCGACGAGCAAGACTTCTTGGGGGCTCATTCGCCCTGCGCCCGTGCGGACACTCCGCATGGCTTTCGTCTGCCAAAGCCACTCCCAAAAGCGCGCACTCTTGCGATGCGTAGCTGCAGGGGGCGCAATTTCCTCGGTCGGACTTGGAGCAGTGTCAGTTTGAGTCATGGTTAAAAATCTTGATCCTGGTGTCACGCAGAACGCTGGGACGTGGTCTTAGTCGATTTGACGTTCCGCTTGAAGGGCTTAAAATGAGGGAGATCCCTCGCCTCGTGGGCGCCGAAGGCCTAGGCTAGCCGCCGGAAGACGCATCGTCAGGGAGTCAAAATGATGCTTCGCTCAACATTCATTCGGTTAGTTTGCGTGATCAGCTGGTTGGGGAGCGCGTGCGCGGAGCCGTCGTCGGCGCCCTCCGCCAGCGGAGGCTCGGGAGCGATCGCTCCAAGTTCCGGTGGCAGCACGGGAAGGAGCGGAGGGGGCAGTTCGCCCGTTGGCGGAGCGCAATCTGGCGGAGCCGCGTCGACGACGGGTGGCGCCAGAAACCTAGGGGGATCAGGCGGCTCAGGCCCCGCAAGTCCACTCATGACCTTCTTTGTTTCAAGTGGGAAGAGCCCGACCGGGAACCTTGGCGGCTTGGCTGGTGCTGACCAGCGTTGCCAAACACTGGAAATCGCATCAACGGCCAGTGGCAGGACTCTCCGACGCCGAACGAGCACGATATCCTGACCGGAAGCAACGCAGATGGTAGCGTGAAGATTGGCAGTACCTGCGGCAGCTGGTCCTCAACCGAAGGAGCTTCGGGCGTCGGACATGCGGATGGACTTGGACCGAACATGGACGCGGACCCACCCCGCAATTCGTGGAACGGTGCCCATGAGGGTGAGTGTGGGGACACCCTGCAGCGCGGGGGAGCGGGCAGGATCTACTGCTTTGTGGCGCCGTAAAACGAAACCTTTTGCAGCGCAGGGAGGCGAAGCGTGAACAGGGCGCCGCCGAGTTTCTCATCGGTCGAGACGTCGAGGCTGCCGCCGAGCTCAGTCGCGATTTCGCGTGAGATGGCGAGTCCTAGCCCAGAGCCCGTATTGGTCTTGGTAGTATAGAAAGGGTCAAAAATGCGGGCTTGCTCGGCCAACGGAATGCCGGGGCCACTGTCGGCAACGTCCAGGCAAGCCCAGGGACCTTCACTTCTCAAGGAGACGCGAATCGTCCGGCGCTCGCGCGGTGTCTCAGCCACGGCCTGCATAGCATTGACGAGCAAATTAAGAATCACTTGACCCACCTTGGTGCTTGAGCCCAAGACGCGAGGCGCGGCCGTCGCGTCGAGTTGAAGTTCAGCAGAGCGCTTAACTTCGGCCCGCACCAATCTCAAGGTCAGCCGCAGCACATCGCTCAGGTCAACTTGCTCGGTAAGGGCGCCGCTTGCGCGCAGCGGCAGCTCAATGCCCTGCACAATGTCCAGCACCCGCAGGATCCCAGCGTGCGCATCCTCCAAGCTGTCGGCGAGCTCTTTGATGTGTCCGCGGGTTTTGGCTTCATTGGGAACCAACGCCTCAAGCAGCGTGAGCTCAGCGCGTGCACTCACGACGTTATCTCGAATCCAACTGGCAGGGTTGCGCAGCTCGTGTCCGATACCGGCGGCAACGACACCCAGTGCATAGACGCGCTCCGTCTCTCGAAGCCGAATCTCAAGCGCGCTCAACTTCTTGGACATTTCATAGACTTCTAGGGCATTTTTGAGTTCAGCCCGCAGCGCTTCGGGCTCCCAGGGCTTTTTCAGGTAGCGATGGACCTTGCCTCGGTTGATGGCGTCAATCGCTGCGGAGAGGTCCGAATAAGCCGTAATCAGGATGCGCACCACATCCGGATATTCGCTTTGGACTTTCTCCAAGAGGGCAACGCCCGTCTTCCCGGGCATGCGCTGGTCGGCGACAACCACCCCGACGTCCTCGTTGCCGAGCAGCACTAGAGCTTCATCAGCGTTATTAGCTGTCAGGACTCGAAACGGCCCCGAGCACACCGCCTGGCAAACAACAAGATTCCCCTCGTCGTCGTCTACAAACAGAATGCTGGCCGTCATCTCCCGTTCCTCGGGTTACTAAAAGCTCGCCTAACCGAAACGATAACGCCCAAGGTCACGAAAGCGCTACCCAATTCTCAACCAACCGATCAATCCGGCTCCTCAACCCGAATCCGTTAGCGCAGGCATCTGTGTGACAAACGTCGCACGTGCGCTTCGGTCGGCCCTTTTCGGGCTTAGATTGGCTATTGCCAGCCACGATGCGGAGTGGTCTCCTTTCCCGCATCATGGACAATCCTAAACTGGATACGCTGCCGCCGATTTCACATGAGAGCGATGTTGATATCACAGCTTGTGGAGTCCTCCCCGTGGGCGTGTCAGCTACGGGAGTTGCGGACCACGCCGCATTCATGAGCATCGTCATCGCCAAAACCGCCAACGAAGTCGAGCCGATATCTCTGGATGAGGACCTTCCACAGAGCAGCGATGCGGACTCCCTGCGATCGAGTACGGCTGTTCCGCGCTCGGACCCGCAACCTTCGGAGTCCCGACGCGCGCGGCGACTACGCGCCCGGCGCGTTCGGATCGAGGAGCTACAGCTTGATGGGCTAGCGGCGACGGCTCGCCACGCGACGCTCGGTATGGTCGAGACGCGGGTAGAAGATCTTTCGCTGACCGGCGCTGCGCTGGTCATCTCCGACGCCGGGCCTCGAGCGGGGCTGGTCCTCACGGGTGACCGCCTCGAACGCATGCGGATCGTCTGCCGCGATTCCGTCCTGTACGAGGGCGACGCTAACGTCCGCCGAATCGCCGAGCGTGGCAACGACCTGGTGTTGGGTATCGAGCTGCAGTCGAGCACCGTTGACTTTTCGGAACTCTATCGGCTCGGGACGCGGTACAGCTTTTCTGAGCGATTGGACGCGGTTCTCGATCTGCAGGACGACGTCATTCCCAACGACTTTAAAGTCTGGGTGAACGATCAGCGTTCGGCGCTCGAAAAGCTGAGAGCGTTTCTCGATTTCGAGGAACGCGCGCTCGACAACATCGATCTGTTTACCCGCCAGCAAACCCTGAAGACCTACCTCGAAGAAATCGGGCCGCGCGTGGTAGAGAGCATGAACCTTGCGTCCCGAGAGCTGAAACAGCTCGTGTCTGGCTTGCGCGAGGACCAGCACTCAAGCTGCCGAAAATACTACAAGGCGGAGCTTCATCACCTGATTCTTCAGTCTCCTTTCATGAAGCGGGCCTACACGAAGCCGCTGGGCTACGCGGGTGACTATGAGATGATGAACATGCTGTACCGCGATCATGCTGAAGGCGACTCGCTCTTCGCCAAAGCGATGAATCTGTACGCAACCCAGGAGGGCGCGGCGCAGGCCAACGTCAACCGACTCGACTACTTGTGCGAGCGAATTCGCGCAGCGGTCGAGGCGCGGGGTCACGTGCGGCTCGCCAGCATTGGCTGCGGGCCCGCTCGGGAACTTGGGGTGTTGCTGGATCGGAGCCCCGAGCTCGGCAAGCACCTGGAGGTGGCCTTGATCGATCAGGAAGAGCGCGTGCTCGTCTACTGCGAGCGAACGTTGTCGCCACTCGCAGCCAAGACGGGTGTCAAACTCCACTTCATTCGTGAATCGGTGCGCCGGCTGCTCGGTGCCAAAAAGCTCAAGGACGCGCTCGGCGAGCGCGACCTGATCTACAGTGCTGGACTCTTCGACTACCTGAACGATCGGAGCTTTTCGGCGCTACTTGGTGGCCTCTACGATGCCCTCGGACCGGGTGGGCACCTCTGCGTGGGCAATGTCGGCAGTCACAATCCGACGCGCTATACGATGGAGTACCTACTGGACTGGTTCTTGATTCACCGGACCCCGGCTGAGCTCGAAGAGTTTGGTCGCGCCCTGCAACCTCAACCGAAGCGGGTTGAAGTCGATGCCGAGGCGAGCGGCGTGAATCTGTTTCTACGGATCTGGAAGTAAAGGAGCCAAAGACTGTCTCAGGATCGCGGCTTCGAAGAGTGGCTCGCGGAGTCGAACCTCGCGGGCGCCCGCTTGGGGTACGTTTTGGCGGCCGCGTTGATGCCCGCGGGTTTCGCGCTCGATCTACTGACGGTTCCAGACAGGGTGGGCGAATTCTTGGTCATCCGTTTGGTGGCCAGTGCGATCGCCCTGGCCGTGCTGGCCGCCTCGTATCTGCCGATCGCGATCCGACATCCTGTGCCGCTTGGAGCGGGGGCGGTAATCCTGTGTGCCGCTGGCGTCGAAGCGATGATCTTGCGGCTCGACGCTGGGACTACGCCTTATTACGCCGGCCTCAATCTGTGCTCGCTGGCCATGGCCGTCCTTTACACGTGGCGCTGGCAGCACTTTCTTTACGTCAGTGGCCTGATCGTGCTGATGTGGTTGCTTCCGGCCTTGCCTCAGCTGTTGAGCGGCGACGTCAAGGTTGCGGCTTTCTTCAACAATCTCTACTTTCTGAGCCTGACGAGCGTGATCGTCGTGGCTGCGGGTACGATTCGCTACAAAGCCGCCAAGCGCGAGTACGAGGCTCGCTCCGATCTAGCGAAAACGTCGGCCGAGCTCAGCTCGACGCTCAATCGCTTGCAGGAGCTCGACCGCTTGAAGAATGAGTTCTTCGCCAACGTCTCGCACGAGCTGCGCACGCCACTCACGTTGATCTTGACCCCAGTCGAAGACTTGCTCTCGCGCGGCCTGGCCAATGACGCGCGGCCCGCGCTGTTGGTGATTCGCCGCAACGCGCACCGGCTACTGCGGTTGATCGACGATTTGCTCGACCTGGCGCGGCTCGACGTCGGTGGGCTGCGCCTGCACGTCGCCGAGCTGGATTTGAACGAGGTGGTCACGCGCGTGGTCGAGGTTTCGCGGCCCGCCGCCGAAGCGCGTGGCATGACGCTCGAGCTCGAGACTGCGCCGGGGGAGCTGATGATTTTCGGTGATCCGCACCGGCTCGAGATCGTCTTGACCAACCTGGTCGGTAACGCGTTGAAGTTCACGCCCGACGCGGGCCGCGTCGCTGTGCGCGTTTGGCGCGATGAAACCAGCTGCCGCGTCGACGTCGAAGACAGCGGTCCGGGCATCCCGAGCGAGGAGCTAGGGCGAATTTTCGACCGCTTCTATCAGGTCGAAGGTTCCGAGCGGCGCCGGCAGGGTGGCGCCGGCATCGGGCTGTCGCTGGCGCGCAAGCTGAGTGAGCTGCATGGCGGCAACGTGGCCGTCACCAGCGTGGTCGGCAGCGGCTCGACCTTTTCGGTGACCCTGCCGCTCGGTCGCGAGCACTTTGGCGACGAGGTGCTCGAGCGGCGCCGCGTGAGAGTGGACGAGCATCCACGCCGCCGAGCCACGGACCGCGAAGACGTGGTGGTGCCCTCCGAGCCACCGCCCGAAACGCCGTACGAGCTCGACGCGCCGCCGGTGCGCATGGATCGGGGCCGGCGCCCGTTGGTGCTGGTGGCCGAGGACGAGCCGGATTTGCGTGAGTACATCCAGGCTTCGTTGCAACCTTATTTCGACGTCGAGACGGCGGCCGATGGCGCGCTGGCGCTGGCGGCGGTCAGGTCGCGGGCGCCCGATCTTGTGCTTACTGATGTGATGATGCCGGGCACCAGCGGGACCGATCTGTGCCGGGCCATCAAGCAAGACCCGCGGCTCAAGAGCACGCCTGTCATCGTGTTGACCGCGCTGTCGGCGACCGACAACGTGCTCGACGCGTACTCCGCCGGGGCCGATGACTTCGTCACCAAGCCGTTTCACAGCCGCGTGCTCTTGGCGCGAATTAATGCCCAATTACGCCTGCGTTCGGTCGGGCTACAGCTGGCCGACCAAGCGCGGCTGGCCACGGCCGGCACGCTGGCCGCAGGCGTGGCGCACGAGGTCAGAAATCCGCTGAACGCGGTGCTGAATGCCGCGCGGTTGCTGCCGGGGGTGAAGAGCCGCCCGGAGCTCGAGAGCAAGCTGCTTAACATCATCGTCGAGGGCTCACTTCGCATCGACCGCATCGTCAACGCCCTCGAAGAGCACGTGCGGCCAGCCGAAGGGAACGCGATCTTGCAGTGCGACGTCCAATCTGGGCTACGCTCCTCCATCGAGCTTCTCGAGCACAAGATGTCGAACGTCTCAGTCCACCTGGCGTGTGAAAGCGGTCGCACAGTCCTCGCCTCGCCGCGCGAGCTCAATCAGGTATTTCTGAATCTCCTCGATAACGCTGTCAGGGCGGGCGCGAAGAACATTTGGATTCGGACTGCAGACGAGGGTGGGGCGGTGCGCGTGTCGGTGAGCGACGATGGTCCTGGCGTGCCCAAGGACGTCGCCGAGCTGATCTTCGAGCCTTTCTTCACCACCCGACCGGTGGGTGAAGGGACCGGGCTCGGGCTCTACCTGTCGCGTCGCATCGTGCAAGAAGCGGGTGGGAATCTGACGTATTCAGCTCGGGACGGGGGGGGCGCGGTGTTCGGCATCGACCTTCCAGCCATCGAGGCAGCTGCATGATGACCATGATACTGCACTGAGAGTGTCTCACAGCGCTCCCCCATCGGAGGTTTCCGCCTGCCCCAGTGCCTCAAGCAGTAACTTGGTATCAATGGGCTTGAGCAAAAAGGCCGTGGCGCCGGCTGCGCGAAGATCGCGTTCCCGTTGACGTTCACCGCTCATCCCGACCAGCGGTAGATCGCGCGTTGCCCCCGCCTTCTTTACTCGTCGGCAAAACTCTGCGCCGTCAATCTCAGGCATGTTTGAATCGACCAAGATGGCGTGAGGTTGAAAAGCTAGAATGGATTCCAATGCCTCCTTCGCGCCGTGCGCTCCGATCACGTCTAAATTCGGTGCCTGATGTTTGAGCAGCCGTTGCAGGGAACGCAGCGAACAGGCATCGTCGTCGACGATCAACAGTCGAGTCACTTCTGCCAGACTAGGTTCCGAGCGCCATCTTTCATCACGTGTTGTAGAAGCTTCTTCCGACATAGATTTCCCAATCAGGACTCCAGGATAGGGAGGATTGTTGCTGGCGCTACCGGTGATCGCTTAGCTGAACACTTGTGCGCTGCTCATTTTGCTCAAACGCTCGATCAACCCTTAGTTTCCGGCCGCCAAATTAGTGATCTCCGCTTGTGACAACGCCGTGTCATAGATGCGAACGTCATCGATCCGCCCATTCCAGAAATCGTCGGAGCCGTCGCCGCTCCCGAGGTGAAAGGCAGCCGGCGAGGAGCAATCGACTGCGGTATCTGTGTTGCCGCTCAATACGCCGTCGACGTAAATCTTTCGAATGTTCTGAGTGGCGTCCTGGACAGCCGCGACGTGGTGCCAACCGGTGGCGGCAGGGGCCGTGGCGCCCCTCGTCACGTTGGGTTCAAACGTCCACTCGTTGAATGGATTCACCCAGAGGCCGCAGTACTTTGTAGTGTCTTCTTTGGCAACTACAGCTTTCCAATTTCCAGGCAGGGCACTCATGAAGGCCCATGCCGAGAAGGTGAAGCTCTTGGCGGCATTTCCGGTGTAGCGTACCGAATTGGGGATGGTGACGAAGCTCGAGCTCCCGTTGAACTTGAGGCAATTCGGATCAGCGAATTGGATCGCCGCCGGCACGGTGGTGAGTACCGTCGGTTTGGTTGCGCTGTAGGTCCCGTTGTTTCCGAAGCCGGACGAGTCCGCCACAACCCCAGTGGTCACAGCCTCGTCGAGCTTCCAGTATCCAACCAACCCTGAAGTACCTCCTGAGCCGCCCGTAGGAGCGCCGCCCGTAGTAGCACCTCCAGTTCCCGCTCCTCCAGTAGCGGCACCCCCGGTCGCAGCCCCACCTGCGCCCATGGCGCCACCTCCCGTGCCTCCCGCGGAAGCTCCGCCGAGTGAACTCGCGCTGCTGCCACCTACTGTCAACGCGCCACCGACATTCATTCCCCCACTGCCTCCCGAGTTACCGCCCGTTGCTCCAGTGACACCTCCAGAGCTTGGTCCAACACCGCCGCTTGTTCCCGCGTTGAACGTTCCTCCTTCCGCGCTTGATGTCCCTCCCAGGTTACCGGCGCTCGCTGCGCTACCGGCAAACCCAGATCCTCCTCCGAGTGCCGCGGTGAATTCGAGGGGCAAAGAATCGTAACCGTAACTGCACATGGTGAGTGAGCTTGATAGGGAGCCAATGAGCAGCACCGACCTCGAGGCGGCACTTCGCCGTTTCAGATGCGATGGCTGGCGCACAGGGTTGCGTGCGTTTGGTCTGACACCGCGTTGACCCATTAGCTAACCATACCAATTGAACGGCACACTCGGGCTGGATCGTTAGCACGCGACCTTGCAAGCGAGGGTGCGAGTCGGTGAAGGTCGCACTTCAATTCGGGCTGCACTGTACCGCCTGAGGGAGGGCTGGTTTTTGGCCGAAATGAGAGAGAGTTTACTGACGAGGCTGTCTCGGGGCGCATGTTCGTGCTGTGCTAAAGCTCCCAGATCTGTAAGGAGTTGAACGAGATGCAACCACCTCCCGGAGGCTATCCACCGAATCCACCACCAGGCTCAGCACCGGGACAAGCCTCGGTCTACGCCCCGCCTCCAGGCCTCTACGGAAATCCTCCGGGCTACACGGGGGGAATGCAGCTGCAGCATCCTGCCGGGTTACCGCCGCATCGCGGCCCCATGATATTGGTGTTGGGGCTCGTGGGGCTGCTGATGTGCGTGGCGGTCGGCGTTTTTGCATGGCTCTTCGGGAACAAGGATCTTGCTGAGATGGACGCTGGACGCATGGATCCCGCCGGGAGAGATCTCACGAAGGCTGGTAAGATCCTGGGCATGGTTGCGGTCGGTCTTTGGGTCGTGGGTGGGTTCGCGGTGGTGGGATTCCTGTTGCTTGGAGCGCTCATGGCTGTTGGGTCTGTTGGGCATTGAGCGGCGGTTCTTGGCGGCGATCTTTCGGCGGAGCAGCGTGCTGTGGCTGCTGCTCTTGGCAGCGTGTGACAAGGGTCCAGGGGAGATGCCGATCCCCGTCGATGCCGGCAGTGCCAGCGAACCCGTATCCACAAGACCCAGTGCGGCTCCTCTGCGCGCGCAGAGACCGCTAGAACCCGCTGAACTGGAGTATGAGCTAGGTAAGAAGCTGCTGATTCAAGTCAGCCAGAACGCAGCCGCGCCGGGTGCCCCTGGTTTTGATCGGGTGCGAGCGCAGCTCGTGGGGCGAGCTAAGGGCGAACCCGTCGTCCTGGTGAGAACGCCACAGTTTAACGCTGAAGTCGGCCGCGAAGCTGCTTATTATCGAACGCGCTTCGCTTCCGAGTGGAAGATCTGGCCGAGGCTCGTGAGCGCGCGTCAGGTATTTGTGGATAGCCCGAAGCTCGGGCGGGAATCGATTTTGCGGGAAGGGTATCTCTACGCAGAGCATCCCAATCAGGCATTCTCGCTGGTGAGCTTGGTAGGGCTGGATTGGTTGTTTTCTGAGAAGGAAGTATGGCTGGAGCGCGGCGAGGTCTTGATGCATGCCGAGCGACGTGAGCGAGGGGACTATTACTTCACGGATGGCCCACTCGCAGGCTCGCTCGTGCGCCTGATGCATCTGGATCGGATGGGAGTGGGCGCTGGCCCGACTGAAGCGGCATTGCACCGAGATTTCAGAGCTCTCAAGTATCGTCTGCACTTTGAGCAGGCACGGATTGAGCACCTGGGAGAAACGCAAATTGTGGCCAGCTTACGCTACGGCCCGAAGCTTTGGATCCCGACGCTGTTGACTGCCAAGGGAGCCCACCTGGAGCTGTTGAGGGAGGTGGTGGCGCCGACCCAGGTAGCCGAGTTGCGGGAGCACCGGGCACGCCAGGCCATCCGTCAGAATGGAATGAGCGCGCTGCGCGAGGCCATGCTGGCGCTCGTGCGCGAAGGGATGCCGTTCGATGAACCCAAGACGGAAGTGGGCCAAGAAGATGGAAAGCTGCGTGCCGAGTGGGTGAAAGCCTACTTAGCCGGGCGGAACTCGTACACGTATCGCGAGGATCGCTATCCGGTTTTTGACAAAGTGGGTCGCCCATTGGTGCCGGAAGTGTGCGTGGATTTCCTGCTGGATACCTTTGAGCGCGCGGCTGGCAGCTGGTGGCGTCAGAAGGCCGAGGGCAGCCGTGAGTTAACCCGTGGCAGCTTGGATTTGGGAAGCTCGGAGCGTTCGTGGCTGCGGCGTGCCAGCAGCTTGATTGAGTTCGCGCTGGCGCATCCCGAGTGGTTCGAGGTTTGGGAGGTTCCCGAAGGGGAGCGAATTGAGCTCGGGTATAAGGAGAAATTTTTCAATTATCTTGAGAAAAACGCCGGAAAATACGAAGCCGGGGACATCATTTTGATCCGTGGCCTCACGCCCTGGGACGAAGAGGAGATGCACACCCACGCTTTTTTTATCTACGAAACGGATCCCATCACCGGAATCCCAATTCTGATCGCAGGTAACGCTTGGCGGCCTCAGGTGTGGTCCTGGGAGGCTGAAGCGAGGCGTACGCCAAAGCGTACCGTGCGCACTCGCATTCGCCCCAAGCTCGAATTTCTGCAACTGTTAGCCGGGGCTAGAACATTCCCACAGGAGCCACCTCCGATCGCTCCCATCATGGAGTGGTAGGCAGCGAGCAGCTGCCACCGGCTCTGCCAGCTCACCAGATCCGATGGCTAGAGCGTTAGCCTGGGAAGATGCTGTAGACGACCGGTGTTTTCCCGGCACTGAAGTAGTAGACCACACCCACCAAGATCCAGAACAAGCCCGCCAGAAGCTCGCCCGCGATGATGCCCACCATGAGCGGCCGCACTGACCGATAGCCCTTGGCGCCGGTCGTCGAAATCACACCTGACTTCAACATCCAGCCGAGGAGAAATGAGGCTCCAAAGTGGGCGATCGGCGTGCTGCCCCAGACCAGAAAAGCCACCGGATGCAGCGGCCAGCTTGGCACCCTCAACCGCCCGAGCGCCGCAACAATTACTAGAAATAGCCCCAAGCCAAGCCAGAAAACGGCACCCTCCAACGGCCGCACGAGCGAAAGGCGTCCGAGCCCCACAGCTTGGGTTGCCTCTGCGATGGAGCCCTTCGAAATCGATTCGGAAAGGTGCTGAGCCATGAGGTCAAACCCCATCGCTGGCATGTATTGCACTTGCCAGGCGCCATTGATCGGCGCAGCTCCACGGTTGTATTGCAGATAGAAAGTAGCGGCGCCGGCAACCACGAAGCCGGATAGGATCATGAGAATCAGCCACGGGGTCGCTTTGGCGGGTGAGACCTCTGCCGTACGATCCACGAGGCGCAGACCGTTCGCGAGGTAAGGCATGAAGGCTTCGCGTGGGTCCATCGTCAGGATAACGCTTGCTAGGGCGAGGATCGAAAAGGCGGTGGGCCCCACCGAATCAAAGCCCAGAAGGGCGGTGATCACGCCTGCAGGTGCCCAATACGGCTGCAAGAAAAATGCCCCCGTTTCGGTGGCAACCCGCGTCATCACCAAGAAAAGCAGGAGCGTTAGGAGCACGAACAGGCACGAAAAAAGGAAGCTCAACCCGGCACCGTGCAGGAGGTACAGCGCGAATAGGATGAAGAGCACCAGCGCTCGGGCAGCCCAAATTGAATAGCCGGGTACCTCAGATGACTTGCGCCTGCCTACGGCACCCAACAACACCTGCGTGTAGAAATGGCGCCCGGTGTAGAAAATGATCCCGGCCATCCCAAGAAATGAGCCGAACCTGAGGAGATTCGAGTTCTTGGCGTCGAGAATGTGGCCGTCCAACGGGAAGCCTTGGGCCAACATCACAGCGCCCACCATGACAAACAGGAGCTGCGCGATGCCGAGGCTGAAGGAAACCTGCGTTGGCATGAAGAAGCTAAACGCAATCACCGACATGTACAGCGTGGGAGCGAAGTAGCCCCAAGAGCCAGAGACTTTCGCGGCGTTCGGGAACAGCACGGCAAGGGCTGTGAAATCGAGGTTCCGTGGGATCTCGGGGATGCCGGGGAACCAAGCGTGCAAGCCATTGATAAGGTGCCAGCCAAACAGGGCGATGAACCCGGCCCAGAAGAGCTTGCTCCGCGCGACATCCGGCAAGAAATTACCGGGCTTTCTTTCGACGGCTTCTTCGATGAAGCGTGCCACCGGGTACGCCAAAAGCTCCCGTTTGGACCACTGAGGATGCACGATGAGCGCCATGCAGAGCGATGCCAGCGCAAAGGCAATCGCCAGCCCACCCCACAACCAAATCGTCGGCCACCACGCGTGCCAAGGCAGCCCACTCAGGCTGAGCTGATTGTTCAAACCTCGGCCTTGCAGGAGCGTGTCGACGGCCAGCGGATCGGCACGGCCGCCTAAGAGCAGAGCGCCGCTACCGCTCGGTGGTGCGATAAAGAATTCAGGAAGGGCCCCCACGAGGGCCCCACGGTTCAGCGCGATCGTCTCCGCTTCGCTGCGTTGTTTGGCAGGTTTGTGCGCAATTGCGGCGAGGGTTTCAGAGAGCGGAGCCTTAAAAATTGCAGGATTGAAGAGCGTGGGCTCGCTCAACGCTTGGTTCAACGCGTGCGTGAGGTTCGGAAGTTGATCGACATCCAGCTTCGGCGTGTTGGCGGCTTGCTCAAACAGGCGCTGCGAAGCTGTATTCATGGCTCGGAAGAGCTGACCCTGAGCCGTTGGGTTCTTCGCCTGTTGCACGAGCTCGCGCGGCAGCCGTTCCCAAGCTTTCACCTGCCCCTGGCCGAACTCGGACGAAGCGCCTGGCACGTAAGAAAATACATTCGTGGATTGCCACGCGGTCTTGGTCTTCAGCCAGTGCGAGGGCAGCGCGGTGACCGTGGCGAACGCGCGGTAGAAATTCGAGCCCGGCCAGCCACAAGCAGCCAAGCCGAGGGCAACCACCACAGCTATTTCACTGCCCTTCAGAGGGAAACGAGGCCCTAGCGTGCGCAGAGCGGGATTGATCCCGAGCAACAACACGACGGCAAAGCCGAACACCGAGATCGGGAGGTGATTCCCAATGAGAGGCGTCTGCCCGATCACCCAATCGTTAAAAAACGTTGAGAGCGAGATGCCCAGACCGAGCAATAAACCGATGATTACGCCGCGCAGCGTCATTGAACTGAGAGTGTCGAGGAGGCCTTCGGGACCCGTGTAGGAAAAGGAGGGGCTCTTGTACAGGACTCCCAACGCTCCGCCTAGTTGAGGGTTTCGATTGAGACCCAGCGCCGCTTGCGCTATGGCCGGCTGGGTCATGCCGAACGAGCTTTTGCAGCCGAATTCGGGCAGCCAGCTTCGCGTGGTGCACTTGGCGAGGCTGCCGCGGCATTGGCAGAATCAGCCCCACCAGCATCCCTATAAGGAGATTGTTATCCCCACCAGTGGCTGCGTGGAAACCACGGTTGACGGTCAGACCAAGAAGGCGGGTCCGGGCGAAGTGTTGCTCTACCCAGCGCACGTGGTTCATCAGTCCCGGGCGCTCAACGGCAAGCCACTCACCCAAATTGTTGTCGGCTGGTCAGGCCAGCCAAAAGTGAGCTTGCCCGATGTGCTGACGTGCTTGCCGGATGCTTCAGGGCGGCTAACGGTTCTTGGGCGTTGGTTTTTGGAGGTGCATCCGACGGCGGACAGCGCTCAGCAAGAATTGGCGCAGGCGTTGCTCACTTCGTTGCTGTTCGAGATCAGCCACAATCTCCAGTCTCACGTTTCCAACTTAACATCCATCGTGCAACGCCACGTGAAAGCTCACTTGGCTGAGGATCTTTCGATTTCAAACTTGGCCGAGGCTGCCGGGCTCAGCCCTTTTCACTTCGCCCGCCTCTTTAAAGAAGCCGAGGGCATCCCGCCGATGACCTTCGTTCGCAACGCGCGGATCGCCGTAGCCCGAACGCTCCTCGAAACCACACGTCTCACGCTGCGCGAGGTGGCGGAAAGTGTTGGCTTCGGGGACCAATTCCAACTTTCTCGAATCTTTCGGCGAGTTTTGGGCGTCTCACCGAGCGAGGTGCGTGCAGGCCAGCGGGAGCCTGCGAAGTAGCGGTAACGCGTACGCGTAAGCGTTAGAAATCAGCCGATCAACGAACGTTCGCAAGCAAAATCGGCAATTTCTTCGATTCTTTGCGCGGAGGCTAGGTGCTCAAGGCTCGTCGGTTTGAGTTCGCGTAGCGCGTGCGCGTAGTCGTGGAGTGCCGCTCGGTTGGCACTCGGTGCTGCCGAGATCGCCTCTCTGAAATCGCTGGCCAGGCGTTCGCTGCACACTGCGTTTTTTTCGCTGAGTAGCGCCACGGCGTGGTCGAACCATTTGCTGCCGGCGCCAGCCACGGTCAGTTTCAAACTCAACTGAACAGCGCTCAGAAACGTGTCGTCGTCCACTGTGCGGCCCAGCCGTTGCTCCCGGAGGACTCGCTCAAGGTGCCCTGAGAGCAGACCTTCGGCTTCGGTGGTCTTGCCTGCTAAGAAGAGCGGCTCCGCGGCGCGCGCCACCAATTCAAGGACGGCGGTCTGCCGTGTGTGTTCTGCCTGGGTGATGGCGGGGAAATGGGTGGGGGTGATCGCGCTTGCGGCGGAAAGGCCGGTGATCAGCATGCAACCGAGCGTTCGCTTTGACGCATCAAGTGCGATAACGCGCGCGTGCGGAGGTAGCCCGAGTTCAAAGACCAGCTCTTGGCGTCCGATGCGTAGGGTGTCGCCGTGCTTCAGCTTATAAGAGCCGGCCACTCGCTGTTCGTTCACGTATACGCCGTTCACACTCTGCAGATCCCGGAAGACGACTTCATGAGCTTTAACCTCGAGTTCCGCGTGACGTCGCGAGACGAGCGGCTCATCAAAACAGAAGTTGCAGATTGGGCTTCTTCCAAACAGCAGCGTCCCCGGAACCAGGAGAATGCAGTGGTCCGCGTAGCGCAGCGAAGGCGCGTCGCTAGCTTCGCCGGAGTGGCGTCTTGCGAACCTGCCCGAAGGAGAAAGTCCCATCGAACGCAAGAACGGCCGCGTGCCTTGAGACTTTAGTGGGAAACGAGCGAAACCCTAGAAAGTGCCCGTCACGCCCAGGCTGCCCAGCCCAATGTACGGTGTCACGCTTGAGGCGGCCGCGTGGTCATCGTTTCCGCTCACAATAAAGAGGGCGATGCCAGCACCTACACCTGCCACGCCGGCGATGATGCCCACGGCGCCGAGCGAGCTGGCACTCGCCGCGTCGCTATCTAGCTGCTTGATCTTGTCCTGGGTGGCAACGTTGCAGGCGCTGCCTCTTGGAGAGGCGCCACACCCGCTGCTGTCAAAGAGAGAGTTTGAATCCGAACTCTTACCGCTGCCATCCAAGAGGAAGAACGTGCCGACACCGAGACCGACGGCGCCTACACCGAAAGCCACGTAGCTACCGATCCGAAGACCGTTGGGGCCTTTGCCACTTGTTCCGGAATCGCCGCCGGGGGGGGTAAGGCTCACTGCGGCGGTGTTTTCACCCGGAGCGGACGGCACCGCACCCGGGGCGTCGGGTGTTGGACCGGGAGAGGCAGCTGGCGCAGCACCGTTCTGCTCTTGGAGATCGAGCACCACCGTTTCGCGAGCACCCTCGGCAATCGTGAGCGATTTCTCCAGAGACTTCTTGCCTTCTGCAAACGCCTGAAACACGTGTTTGCCGGGATCGATCGGGAGCGGAACTCCGAGCAGTGCCTGGGGAATGGCCACACCGTCCATCGTGACGGTGACCGGTAGCGGGCCTGCGCCTTGGGCAGCGGCAGTGACGTAGGGTAAGCGAGGCTCTAGGAGCTGGAGTTCTTTTTCGGCATCACCCACCGCGCGCCGTACGGCCTCGGAAGCATCCGCGGCCACGCCCGCCCGTCGGATTTTTAGGTATGTTTCGCGGGCCTTTACCAGCTTGCCGAGCTTCACCAATGAGCGGGCGAGATACAGCTTCTGCACGGGTGAATGCACAATCGATTCAGCCCTCGTCATCATGTCGACAGCGTCCGCATAACGCCCTTCGTTGAAGGCTTTAGCGCCCTCCGTGGCTGCGGCCCGCGCACCTGCGATTTCCTCGGAGGTCTGCGCCGAGGCGACACTCCCCAATAAAAGAACGCCTGGTAGGGTTAGCGAGGCGATGAGAAAAGCTTTCGGACGTCCTAAGAGGCTTCGATGCGGCATAGCCTCTTCACGATAACACGACCCTCACCGCAACCGAAATTGCTGACCACCGATGGGGAGCTGCCCTGCAAGGAAAGAAGGTGTTTTGGCCGCGTGGCGGTGGATCCGGCCCGTGCTTCGGGCATTTGGGATTGATGGCCGCTTCGTTTCAGGGCATCACGCGCACGGTGCCTGAATGACCCCGTGGAAAGTACTCAAGAGCGAAACGCTACTTGAGCATCCTTGGCTCACGATTCGCGAGCAGGCCGTAGCGCTCGGAAACGGAAACGTTATTGAAGCGTTTCATCTGGTCGAGAGTCCGGATTGGACGGGTGTCTTGGCGCTTACCGAAGACCAAGAAGTGATTCTGGTGGAGCAATACCGGCACGGGTATGGGCGCGTGAGCGTCGAGTTACCTGCGGGCGTTGTGGACCGAGGGGAGGAGCCACTAGCCGCGGCCAAACGCGAGCTGCTGGAGGAAACGGGATATGTCGCTGACGCATGGCAGCCCCTGCTCAGCGTCTGTGTGGAGCCCAGTAGAAACACCAATCGTGCCCATTTCTTTTTCGCACGCGGCGCCCGGAGGATCCAAGAACCCAAGCTAGATCCGGGCGAAGATCTCGCGGTGCGCTTGGTTTCCGCTAGCGCTCTACTGGAAGCGCTCGACGATCAAAGTGTCGCGCACGGCGTTCACGTAGGGGCCATCTTGATGGCCGTGCGGCGTGGCTGGCTCTAAGTTATTCTAAGGTGATCATGTACGGTGAAAGCGCGAGTACGTTATCGCCATTGGCCACAGCGTTGACGGCATTGAGGTAGGGCTGAAGTGCGCGCGGCATAGTCTGCGCCAAGGCACTCTGGCGTAGGAGAAAGCTGTGAAGGCGAGCGTCCGCTTGTTCCGCGTCGGGTGTTTCTCCCTGGAACAGCAACTCCAACCAACTTTCGTTCAAGCCCTCAAAGGAAACGGGAGCGTCCTTAGGGAGGCCGGCCAAGCGCCGTGCAGCAACCAGTGAGGCTTCGAGACCACCGAATTCGTCCACCAACCCACGTTCAAGCCCCTGAACACCACTCCAAATGCGCCCCTCAGCGCTTTTTGCGATCAGCTCCACGGGCTTCTTTCGTCCTTCGGCAACTCGCTTCAGGAACAAATCGTACACAACAACGATCTGCGCGCGCACACGTTCTTTCATGGCATCATTCCACGGCGTTAGCAAAGAGAGGTATGCGGCGCGTCCTTCCGCATCCGGGCGCGGGCTGGCTGGAAAAGTTACTGCATGCACGCCGAAGCGCTCGAGCGCACTGTTGACGCTAAATTTGCCACCGACGACACCGATCGAGCCCACGATACTCGAACGGGGCGCGATGATGCGATTGGTGGCAGAAGCGATGTAGTAGCCGCCGCTTGCGGCCATCGAACCCACCGAAGCTACAACGGGCTTTCGGCTTCTCAATGCCATCACATCTTTCCAAATAAGATCGCTCGCTAGCGCGGAGCCTCCTGGCGAATCGATGCGCAGGACCACGGCTTTGACAGCGTCGTTGTTCTTGAGGCGCTCAAGCGTCTTGTGCATGGCGCTCGAAGTGATGCCCTGGCTTTCGAAAGCGCCACCGCCGGCCATCGAAATGCTGCCGACCAAGGGCACGAGTGCGACCCGCGGTTTCGAATCGAGGTCGGCCTCATCGCCGACCAACGAACGCAACAAGCCCAAAAGTGGCGCGCTCCCGCCGCGGTTCGCTTGGGGTCCGAAACTTGGCTGCACGTTTTCAGTTTTGGTTTGTTTTTTGAGCGAGAGCAGCGCCTCGGGGGCGTACCCAATCTGATCGATCAAGCCGTGGGCCTGAGCTTCAGCCGGTGTGAAGGGCCCGCCTTCGAAATCTTCAGCTAGATTCTTCGCTTGTTTTCTTGAAGCGGCCGACTCGCTCAACCAAGCTTCGCGAATCGAGCGCAGGGTGACGAGCAGTGATTCGCGCGCTTCGTCGGTTGGCCCCGAACGGATGAACGTTTCTGCAAAGCTCTTGAACTTACCCGCGCTCACGAAGTCGGCCTGCACGCCGACCTTCTCCAGCAGCTCTCCCAAGTACAAGGATTGGGCGGCAAGTCCGATGGTTTCCAGGCTGCCGGCTGGGCTCAGCCAAATCGAATCACAGCCTTTGGCAACGAGCCAGGCGCTCTGATTACCCAACGTGTGAGCGTGGCAAGTTACCGGCACGCGCAGCGTCTTGAGGAGTCCCCCCAACTCCTCGGCATGCGTGAAATCGAGTTGGGTCTCGCCCAGACTGACGAAGACGCCCTTGATGTCCTCGTTCTTTCCGACGTCATTTAACGCATTCACGAGGCCGAAGTACGTGCGTTCCACGGGAAACGGGAAAACCCCACCGCCGCCCGCGACCTCCGGAAAGCCTGACGTAAGATCCAGCGTCGCGATGCGCGCTGTTCCAGCGAGGAGTGTCTTCGGCTGCTTTCCGTCTGTCGCCGCGGGCAAACCGAGTGCGCGGGGGCGGCCACTGCAGGCACTCATAAATAGGGTGAACGTGGCGACAAGCGCTAGCCGAGATCGAATCATTGCGAGGGATCGAAGCACAGCGCTGCCCCTAGGACCACCGAGTGCTCGCTTCAAGGTACTGAACCGGGCAAATCTGTTGTGTCGATGTGGGGAGGAGCCGTGGGAGGAGCGTCGGGAGGAGCGTCGGGAGCTGGGCTTCCGCTACTGGGCTGCGGTGCAGCGGGTGCAGGCGCGTTTGCAGCTTCGTTAATGCGTGATTGCGCTCGTTGACCATAAGAGCTTGCCGCGCCACCCTGTTCTACGATGCGGCGATAGAGGGTCAATGCCGTCGCTCGATCTCCGGTTTGCCAGTGATAATCGGCGCTGCCGAGCATTGCGGGCAGGTAGCTAGGGTTGAGGTCAAGAACCTGTGCGTAGAGTTTACCTGCACGCGCACTATCTCCGCGGCGTTTTGCGGCGTCAGCCCGACCCGTCAAGGCTTCGGTGTTGGTCGGCTGTGTGCTCAATACCTCTTCGTAGAGTCTGTCTGCGCCCTCGGCGTCGCCCAGGGCGAGGGTTTTTCTCGCTTGCTGAAGCTTGTCCTGGAAATTCCCGGTGCTCGCTCCGCGAACACCCCCCGGGCTTTGGGGACTCCCGGCCTCGTCGGTTGCGCCGGTTGCGCTAGGCGAGGGGGCTGCAGAGACAGCAGCCGCCGGGGCAGCATCCCTGGCCGCCAGGACAAACGCTCTGAGCGGTGCTAACAAGGGATGTCCAGGCTGAATCCGTTCAAGCTCAGTACTTGCCTCTGAAGGCTTTTTGGCGCGGACCAAAGCGTAGACGAGCGCCGCCTGAACTCGGCCGAGCGCCCCTTCCCCGAGCGCTGCGGCGCGGAGGCGTTGTACAACGTTCGGCCAATCCGGAGTTGCCTCAGCCAGATCAAGCGCTACCAGTGCGTACGCATTTTCCGATTTTGATGAATGGTTTCCAAGACGCGCCACCTCGGCACGAGCAGCGGCTAACTTCCCCTGCATCCGCAGAACATCGATCCTCCCTCGAATCGCAGAGAGTTCCTGGTTCGCCGGGGCTGTTTGCTCAACCGCGGCCTGCGCTTTCAGAAGGCGCGTCGCTAGATCGCGCTCGGTGGCATCGATGAAGGCTTTGTTCTGAGGATCGATGAGCCTCAGCTTGAGCCACTCAATATCAGCGCGGATGGCTTCGAGCTCTGCGCGCGCGCCAAGGGCCTCCGGATCCTGCTCCGAAATGCCAAGCCCTTTGTCGATCTGCTCCTTGGCAGACTCAAGCTCCCCTTGATTGAGAAGCAGGCTGGCTTTGTCGAGCAACGCGCGGGTTCGCGCGTGCGCGCCGTCTGAAATCGCGGTCTTCACTTCCGCCGCAGGCAGCACATATTTCTTACCGACGGTCAGCAGCAAGAAGATGAGCACAGCAAGACCTACGAAGGCGAGTAACCATTTGAGCGACGCGCCGCGTGGCCGCACGCCGGGGATTTCGCTCGAGCTTCGCGCCAGATCCAGCTCCCGCAAGGCCGTGGTCAGGGAGCGCGCGGAATCGGCGTAGGCTCCTGCCAAGGGCGCCTGACCTTCCGGGAGCGTTCGCGAGAATGGCGAACCATCGCGTGAAGCTGGCCCTTGGGGGGCCGCGGCTTTCGGGGCGGTTGGCAGCGAATTGGGATTGGGGAGGCGATCGGGATACGGACGAGTCGCTGTTTCCTCAGTCTGGGGGTCGTCACTCGCGGGAGAGGACTCAACATTGCTATAAAGCGCCGGCTTGGTGCTGCCGACACGTGGTGCCGTGGGAGGAGGGTGATTCTCAAGGGCACGAGCTACGGATTGGAAGGGTTCGGGTTGTTCCGTTGGGACCGCTGATACCTTGGAGCTAACGGCACTCGCCCGGGTCGGAGGCTCTTTGGAAACGGGCCGAGGTGCTTGGGTGGCGCTGGCTTGGGCGTCGAAGCCAGGGTTAGGTGGAGCTACTCCGTAGAGGGTACTTATTTTCTTACTGTCGGGCTTCGGCGCGTCCGCTTTGACCCGAAAAAATCCCTCCAACTCAGCAATTGAACGGAGCGGCTTGGGCGGATGGTTGCCACGTGAAAGGAGATCATCCAACGTCACTTTGCCAGCGGCGATGCCTTTTTGCAGCTCCTTCAAGGATGTGAAAACGTGCTCTTCGCCGGCGCGCGTGCTCACTAGCCAGCGCTCAGGGGCTCCATTCCCACTTTGCGGAAAGATCTTAAACTGATGTCCGCAATTGGTGCACTTAACGGTAGTGCCGCGCTCGGAAATGAGCGCATCGTCAAATTCGTAGTCGGTGGCGCAACGAGGGCAACGAACGTCCATGGAGAAAGCTGCTCAGTACTTACTTGATCACGCGCAGATAAGGGGGAAGTGGGCGTTTGGAAGCTGCGGCTACTGGCAAGGCTTGTTGCTTTTGCGGTTCAGACTTTGCTGCGCGCTTCGGGGCTGTTTTCTCGATAGCGGGAGCCAAGGCTTTGGCTTCTTTGGCGTTGGCGCGCTTTCTCTTCGCCGCCGCCGCGCGCTTCGCTTTCAACGCGGCTGCTTCGCTCTGGCTTGGAACCGCCTTCAGCGTGGCGCTCCCACGGCTTCCCGCAGGTGGCGCTGCCGCTGGCTTCTGCCCTGCCGGCCCGAGCTGAGCCGCCACTTCCGGGGGGACATCATCCGGCCAGACCATACCGCGCCCGTTCTCGGCCACGATCGCGAAGATCGCGGTCCAGGGGATGACACAATAATGTGGCGTTCGGTTAAAGCTTAACGTGCACGTCACCCCCGCGTCGTCCAACGCAAGATCACGAATCGGGACGGGCATATTCAAACCTACTTGAAGCACCAGCTGCGGTTGCTTGGTGAAGGACACCGGGACGCTGACACCCGTGCGTCGCGGATCCAAGTGTAGGAACACGCTTGTTTCTTCTAGGAAGGCGAGAGATATGGCCTGCTTATCAGGAAGCTCATGCGTGCGATTTGAGGACATGCTGGTGGGCCTTCATAGCGAATGCAGAGCAGAAACGCTAGGTTCGGGGTGGTCAGTCGTCCGAGCCTTTCGGCGTCCACAAGGCGAGCAGCTCACAGCGCGAATTCATGGACAATAGCGCTCCATCAGGATCCACCGACGCCGCCAGGGAAGCGAGGGCTGCGGTCGGCATGCGCTCTTCGTGGCCCGTTAAGGTGGAGAGCAGGGATTCGAGCCCCGGGTTGTGGCCGATCATGAGGACCTTCTCAGCTTCCCTCGACAATCTGGCCAGGGCATCCAAATAGGCTTCAGGCTCAGCCAAGTAGAGCTCTGGCAGAAAACTCACGGAGCCGCTAAAGTTGCACGCCAAACCGGCCAACTTGAACGTCGACCGAGCGCGCATAGCGGTCGAGCAAAGCACGAGGTCCGGCACCAGATCCTTCTCTTTCAGGTGCTGGCCCACACGTGTGGCTGCCTCCTCGCCGCGGGGGTTGAGCGGCCGGTCGTGGTCCAGTGTGTTCGGAGCTGCCCAGCTCGACTTCGCATGGCGTAACAAAAGGAGTGTGCGCACGCTCATGTTCCAAGGCCAATTCTGCGGCATGCGTGACGAAGGAGCAATGCCCGAATGGTTCCGCGCGGACGTATGCTAGCTTGGCACGCTCAGGAGCCCCGCTTGGCGCAGACGATACTGGTAGTTGAAGACGAGCCGGCAATTCAGGAGTCCGTCGCCTACGCACTTAAACGCGAGGGATTTCTGGTGGATACCGCTGGCACACTTTCAGCGGCCCAAGATTTCCTGACGCAAGCCGATTTGGTGCTCTTAGACCTCATGCTCCCGGACGGTAGCGGCTTCGATTTGATCAGCACCCTGCGTGGGGCAGGCAGGCTGACGCCGATCATCGTTTTGAGTAGCCGTGATGCAGAAGCCGACAGAATTGCCGCACTCGAGAACGGCGCAGATGATTACGTCACGAAGCCTTTTTCTCCGCGCGAAGTGGTGGCGCGCGTGAGAGCCGTGCTGCGGCGCGTCGCCTTGCCAGCGACGGTTCTGTTGGATGAAGGTCATCTGGCGCTGGATCAGGACACACGCCGTGCCAGGGTTTTCGGTCGAGCCCTGGAGCTCACCCGCGTCGAATTTGACGTATTGGCTTGCCTGCTTTCGAATCAGGGACATGTCTACACACGGGAACAGCTTATCAGCCAAGTTTGGGGTGCTGGCTTCGCCATCACCGATCGCACCGTCGATTCTCACGTGAAGTCCTTGAGGCGCAAGATTGCTGAGGCCGGAGCCGATCCCAGCCTGATCGAAACGGTCCGTGGAGTGGGGTACCGCGTCACCCACGCATCGGACCGCGCGAGCGTTCGGCCTTGATTCGTTTAGTTGTGGTGGCGGCCGCAGCCATTGGCCTCATCCTATTCGTCACGTTTGTGATCGCTCGCTTGGTGCGCACGCGCACGCGCGGCATGTCGGTGCGGATGCAGGTCTTTCTAGCCTTGGCCTTGATCGTCGGGACCTTTGCTTTTGGTTTGGGATTGATGGTGTTGGATCGGATCGAGGCGCGCACCGTGCGCGTGGCCACCTTTGCCGCCGAGGAGCAGGCCAAGATGATTGCCGCCATCATCGAGGGTGATCTGGAGCGATCGCGCGTCGCGATCGAACGAGTGGCGCGTCGCCTCGAATTGGGCAAGCAGCGCACCGATGAGCTGCGGCTTGAGCTCCTCGATACGAATGGGCACCTGCTATTTCCAGCAGATCCCCGAAGTGCTCAAGGAACGCCTGGCACCGTCTCCTATGACGCGCCCATCAAGCTTGAAGGGCGCAGTATTGGAGTGGTGCGCGTTGTCAAACCGACACTTGAGATTCAGCGCTTGCTCGCGGATTTTGCGCCTACGGTGCTGGTGATCAGCTTGGTGCTGGGTGCCGCCGCCGCGCTTGCCGCGGCCTGGATTGGTCGCGCGATAGCTCAACCGATCGAGGCACTGAGTGAGTTTGCCGAAAGTGTTAGCCTGGGCGAGCGGACGCAGGTTCCCCGCCTGGTGTTCGGGCGCGAGGTGAAGAGGCTCGTGCAATCCATCGATTCGATGCGTCGTCAGCTGGAGGGGCGCCCGTTCGTGGAGACTTTTGCCGCGGATTTGTCGCATGAGCTCAAGAATCCTGTGGCTGCCATCTTGGCCAGCGCCGAAGTTCTGGAAGAAGGCGCGATCGAAGAGCCGGCCTTGGCGCGCCAGTTTGTAGGAAGAATTCGTGAAGCGGCCAGTAGGATTGAACGGTTGCTGCGCGATTTGGTCAGTCTCGCGAGGATTGAAGCCCGGGGTGTGGAAGCGCTCGCTTGGATCGATCTCGGCGGCATCACCCGCGCGGTGGTGGAAGGGCTGGGTGAGCGTCGCGGGCGTGTTCAACTTAGGATTGGAGACGGCTTGCGCGTGCGTGGCGACGAGAGCTGGTGTGTGCGAGCCATCTTCAATTTGGTGGATAACGCGCTGGTACATTCAGAGCCAGGCTCCGAGGTGAGCGTGAACATCCAGCGTGTTTTCGAGGCTGTCGAGCTCACGACGACGAACGGCGGCGCTATTGGCAAGCATGTGCGCAGCCAGCTGTTTCGCCGTTTCGTGACCACGCGGGCCGACAAGGGTGGTTCTGGGCTTGGGCTTGCGATCGCACGGGCGGTGGCCGAGGCGCACGG
>Ga0163155_10000567_pt1 | contig 45166 bp, 39 predicted proteins | sample OliLakLV19SP4G1_FD_148611 | JGI IMG/M metagenome (GOLD analysis project Ga0163155, IMG submission 148611) | Freshwater microbial mat bacterial communities from Lake Vanda, McMurdo Dry Valleys, Antarctica - Oligotrophic Lake LV.19.SP4.G1 | ecosystem: Environmental > Aquatic > Freshwater > Lake >... | reverse complement strand
ATCACTTTTGATGGCTGGGCTTGGGTAGTTGCGAACAGAAACGATAAACAAATTGGAACGAATAGGATACTAGTGCCATGCTTTGGTCTGTGTCCGCACAGACCAAAATTTTGTGATGTTATATGGTTCGTGAATACACGAACCATGGCTGAGAGATGATGGTTCGTGAGGACACGAACCATGGCGTTAATGGAGTAACGAACAATAGAGACAAATGCATGTCGAGTTTCGCAGAGAAATGAATGGGTACGCACTTCGGCCAGGCCCGCCTGCCGGACGGGCAGGCCCGCCAACCGGACGGGCAGGCCCGCCAACCGGACGGGCAGGCCCGCCAACCGGACGGGCAGGCCCGCCAACCGGACGGGCAGGGATAGAAGCGATACCCCGCCCCACGCGCCTCGCGGGGGAGGAGTATAAGCGAATAGCCCGGTGCCACACGCTTCGCGTGGCAGGCCGCCTGATTTTGTCTTTGAAAGATTGCACGCGTTATCAATCATTTTCTTTTACTTTGCTTGCCCATACCTTTCAAATTTACGCATTCTTTGAACCTTTCATACTTCATATCCAAAAGACTTCGGCAGAATACGGTGGACAGTTTCTCGTCTATCATTCACAAAATTGCCGTGGGCAGTATTGCCATTGGGCTTGCCGCCTCGATTGTGTCGTTTTTGGTGATGCAAGGTTTTCAAACGGCCGTAAAAAATAAAATCTACGGGTTTAGCAACCACTTGCTCATCACCAAATTTACTATGAACAATGCGGTGGAAGAGCAGCCATTTGATTTTAAGATTGCGCTGTATGAGCAGCCGAGTAAATTTCCGTTCGTAAAAAATGTGCAAGAGTACAGTCACAAAGCAGGACTGATCAAAACAGAACACGAAGTGTTGGGCATCGTGTTCAAAGGTGTAGGAAGAAGCTTTAACCAAAACGCCTTCGCGGAAAATATAATCGAAGGAAGGTTCATTTATTTTTCAGATTCAGGCTACTCGAAGGAAGTATTGCTCAGTAAAAAGATTGCCAACAAAATCGATGCAAAAGTGGGCGATGATATTGTGCTGCACTTTTTCCAAAACCCTCCCCGCTTTCGCAGATTGAAAGTAGTTGGATTGTACGAAACCAATTTGTCGGACTACTTTGATGGCAAAGTGCTGATGGGAGACATCCGTATGGTGCAGCAACTAAATGGCTGGAAACAAAATCAAGCAGGCGGATTAGAGGTAGCCGTTGACTTAAATTATTTCGATGCGTTTACACTTTGGAAAAACAGCTTGCCAATTGGTACAAATAAATTTACTGAAGATGAAAACGATACTGTTTTTTTTGAACAGCCGAATAACTCCTCCTCCTTTGATTTCGATCAGGCAGCATTGGACGAGGCCGTGCGGCAAATTGGAGATACCATGGACTACGATTTGAATTTGGAGTCCGTGCGTGACAAATACATTCAGGTATTCGAGTGGCTGGATCTGCTAAAGCGACAGGTAAAAATCCTTTTGGGCGTTATTATCGTTGTGATTTCAGTCAACATGATTTCAGTGATTTTGATTTTGGTGATGGAGCGCATACCGATGGTGGGCGTCTTAAAGGCTTTGGGCGCAAGCAACCGCTTGATCCGTTCGGTGTTTATCTATAATGGCATGAGCCTAATCGCACAAGGACTGTTGTGGGGAAACGCGATTGGCCTGGGTATTTGTTGGCTGCAATACCAATTCAAAATCATAAAGTTAAACCCGCATGATTATTTCGTGAGTTACGTACCTATTGAGTGGTCGTTGACAACCATCGTGGGATTGAATCTACTCATCTTTGTTACCGTCACTCTAGTGCTTCTGTTACCAACCCGATTTATTACGAAGATTAGTCCGGTGAAAGCGATACGGTTTGATTGATGAAATCTAGCGTTAATAAGATTCGTTTTTAGAGCTCAAGGTACTGTAAAGTAGGCCTGATTTTGATGTTTTAACAATATCGTTTCGCTGGCCCCATTTGCTTTTTTCCTTTTAAGAATTACATTTGAACTTGTGAAAAAGCTGGTCACCCTCATTTTACTTGTACTCTTCCTACTCAACATGGTGGGATATTACGGGATATTTGTAGGGTTACGGTTCTCCTCCGAAGCGGCCCTTCGTCAGCAATTTGATGCGGAAATGTATTCAGGCGTGGAAGTAACTATTAAAGTACCGATCACGATTCCATACGCTTCTGATTCTCGCGGTTATGAACGCGTAGATGGTGATTTTGAATACGATGGCCAAGTATATCGATTGGTAAAACAAAAGCTACAAAGCGATACGTTGTTTATAGTTTGCATAAGAGACAATGAAACCCAAAAGATCAATCAAGCGCTGGCCGACTATGTAAAGTCGTATACCGATAAACCTTTCAGCACCAAGCAAAATGCCAAGACATTAAATGTGTTTAGCAAAGATTACGTTTCAACTACTACCGTTATTGAATCTGCTTCTTCAGGTTGGAATTTTTTAGCCACCGAGACGGCAACACCATCTAATCTTTATCAATTCGATTTCAATCAGTCTGTTGTGCAGCCTCCCGAGGCATAATCATTTTGCGCCTTCGTCTGGTGCCAGCAATTTCATTTTCCATTTTATCGAATAACCTAAGTAGTATTTGCTATTAGGATTAATTTTTTTTAATAACTGTCAGGCTGGGCTAACTTCTCAGGTCTGACAATGAGTTTTAAATTTTTACTATGAGACCAACATTCGTGTTTATTATTTTATTTCTGCTTGCCTCTCGCGCAAGCGCACAAACCATTACTGACCATTTGATGATGCCCAAAAAAGATTTTTGCACCGGCTTTCTCTACACCTATGAGCGATGGAAAGATTATTGGGAAGGTGCACAGAAACGCGATAACCAAAACATTGGTACGCTTATCACTTCCCAAATTATGTGGGTGGGTAATTATGGACTGACCAATAAAATCAATCTGATTGCGATGGTGCCGTACGTAAAAACATCGGCCACTGCCGGAACCCTAGCGGGTATGGAAGGCATTCAAGATTTGACGTTGGCTATAAAATATGCGCTGGTGAAAAAAGAAATTTCCAGCGGCACGTTCACTGCCTTTGGCATTCTTTCGGGATCTACACCCCTGACTAACTATACACCCGATTATCTCCCACTGTCCATCGGTATGGCGAGCACTACGGTTTCGCCACGGCTGACGGCAACTTACAAATTGGCCAGCGGGTGGTACGCGCTTGCGTCTGCCGCTTATGTATGGCGGAGCAATGTATCGCTTGATCGGCCTTCGTATTTCACCGATGGAAATATCTATTTCACCAATCAAGTATGGATGCCCAATCAGTTCGCTGGCTTCTATAGTTTGGGCTATAACAAAAATGCGCTTCAAGTGGAATTCAACCTTACACAACAAAATACACTGGGCGGTGGCGACATACGCAAACAAGATATGCCCTTTGTTTCCAATCGCATGAATTCCATGAGGCTGGGAGTATTGGGAATGTATTATCTGCCCAAGCCGAAAAATCTCGCGCTGCGCGCACACGTCTCTTACACCCTCAACGGATTAAATGTAGGGCAATCGATGGCTGTGATGGGCGGCTTTCTTTACACGTTTCATTTTGTTAAAAACGATAATCAATAATCGATATGAAGAAATTTTACATCATCGTCTTCACGCTCATGGCATTGCTTGCTATGCCATTTGGTTGCAAAGACATTGGCTCATCTGAAAATTTATTTCCTTTGACGCCCGCAAATGTAGATGCCAATGCAGGCACTTGGAAAACAATTCTACTCACCTCAGCCAATCAAATAAGTATTCCAGATCCGGCAGTCACCACTCAGCAAGCCACTTACTTGACCGAGCTCGAGGCCATCAAAGATGCGCAGAGCAAACTAACAGCGGATCAAAAAAGAACCATCGAATATTGGAGCGTAGGCGGAGTATTGCGTTGGAACCAACTGTTCAGAAAATTAGTAGCTCAGTTTAATCTGCCACCCGTGCCTAATGTAGATGGAAGTTATCCGTTCCCCGATTCAGAAAATCCATTTAGCAATCCACAATTTCCGTTTGCAAATCCACCGTATGCAGCGCGCGCTTACAGCTATGTGCATGTGGCAATGTACGATGCGCTGTTAGCCGCTTGGTATTATAAAAATCTATACAAATCATCGCGCCCCGATTCACCATACGAAGTCGACAACGCCATTCAATCTTTGATGCCCAAAGTAGATTTGCCACCGTACCCTTCCGAAGAAGCAACCATGTCAGGCGCAGTGTCTGAGATGCTAAAAGTACTTTTTCCCACGGCAGTGGAAGAGATCACTAAGTTGGCAGCCGACCAACGCAACGCAGTAAAGTGGGCGGGTAAAGCAACCGATACTGACATAGCCGCTGGCTTGGCGTTGGGCAAAGCAGTAGCGACTTTAATCACTGCCAATAGCACCGGCACATTCACCCTATCTGGCGCATCGGGCGCGAAGACGATAAATCTTTCACTGACGCTGGCGAGCAGAGGCCGGTTTAGAACCGACAATCTTGGCGCTGCCGTGGGGAGTGCGGCCAGTTGGAAAGCCCTTGCGGATGCCGCGATTGCCAAAGGAGAAACTCCGTGGATCAGCCTTGAAGTGCCGCCACGCCCACCTATGCTTCCCGGTTTCGGAACTGTGAAAGTGTGGGGCGACCCTGGAGGCGCAACACCTAAGGCCGACAACATCACTCCTGTTTTAATCATTGCGAGCGAACGACCTGTAGCGCCACCTTCTACCACATCAGAAGAAATGAAAAGGCAATTAGCGGAAGTAAAAAGTTATGCTAAAAATGTTACACGCTCGCAAATTTCTATTGTGCACAAATGGGCGGATGGCGCTGGCACTTACACACCGCCCGGCCATTGGAACGACATTGCCGAAGAATATATCCGCGATGCAAAGTTTAGCGAAGTACGTGCCGCCCGCGCGTTTGCCCTGTTGAACATGGCCTTTCACAATGCAGCCGTGGGCTGCTGGGAAACGAAGTATTTTTACTTCAATCCTCGCCCTGGCCAGTTGGATGGGTCTATCAAAACCACTACGGGCGTGCCTAACTTTCCGGCTTACACGTCTGGTCACTCTACCATATCAGCAGCTGCCGCAGCCGTGCTTTCATATTTGTTTCCACAAAACACCCACTATTTTAATGACCAAGCCAAAGAAGCTTCGAACTCAAGATTATACGGAGCCATCCACTTCCGCGCAGATATTGAAATGGGCTTTAGCCATGGCTCGAAGATTGGGTCATACACCGTGAACTTTGCCCAAACCGATGGCGCGAATTAGTTTTTAGTTTTTTTATATTTAGGGATAAGGGTGCCGGGACATGAACAACCCCGGCACCGTTTTTTTTATGTCGCGTGAGAACGCAAACGATTTCAAAATTTATCTTGCCCATCTTCGCTTGCATCTTTCCTTTCCCTTAGTATATTTATCAAATGTCTTTTAGTAAACTGCTTTCGGAGTACCAAGCCCAGCCCGGTGTGTGGGATGAAATGTATGACCAGCACACCGTGCGCAGCCACTATCGAAATTTTTTGGAGCGTCTCGAGAACAACTCACTCATCGACCTTTCACGTAAAAATGAATTGGCCAAAAAGCTGTTCATGAGCCAAGGCATCACCTTTACGGTGTATAGCGATGGCGAAGGCATTGAGAAAATTTTCCCGTTTGACATTTTGCCCCGCATTATTTCTGCGGCAGAGTGGGCAGTGATTGAGCGCGGTATTAAACAGCGTGTCAAGGCGCTCAACATTTTTCTGCGCGATGTTTACCACGATCAGTTCATCATCAAAGACGGAAAGATTCCGGCTTCGCTCATCCACTCCTGCCCAAATTACTTAAAAGAAATGGTGGGCGTAGATGTACCGCACGATATCTACACGCACATCTCCGGCATTGATCTGATCCGCGGTGGCGATGGTTCGTTCTACGTGTTGGAAGACAACTTACGCACTCCCTCGGGCGTGTCATATATGTTGGAAAATCGCAATATGACGTACCGGATTTTCCCCGGAGCGCTGCCCAAAAATAACGTGCGCTCGGTAAAGGACTATCCGGATTTATTACTTAAAAATTTGATCGCGCTATCGCATCGCGCCATTAGCAATCCTACCGTGGTGTTATTGACTCCGGGTATTTATAACTCCGCTTATTTTGAGCACACCACGCTGGCACGCTTGATGGGCGTGCAGTTGGTGGAAGGCCGAGACTTAGTCGTAGACAATCACAGGGTGTTCATGAAAACTACGGCCGGGCTCAAACGAGTAGATGTGATTTACCGCAGGGTAGATGACGACTACTTGGATCCACTGGTTTTTAACCCCACCAGCATGTTGGGTGTGCCCGGCTTGTACTATGCATTTCGCGCTGGCAATGTGGCGATCATAAATGCGCCTGGCAATGGGGTAGCCGATGACAAGGCCATTTATCCATACGTGCCAGAAATGATTAAATATTATCTCAACGAAGAACCCATTTTAAAAACGGTGCCCACCTATTCATTGGATAATCCGGAGCATTTTGCTTTGGTGTTTTCGCAGATTGAAAAAATGGTGATTAAGCAAACCAACGGCAGCGGTGGCTACGGAATGTTGATGGGCAATGCCGTAACCGAAAAAGAAATAGCAGAATACAAAAAAGAAGTCGCGCGCGACCCGCGCCAATATATTGCGCAACCCATTATCAGTTTATCTTCTGTTCCTTGTTTTATTAACGATAAAATTCAACCGCGCCATGTGGACTTGCGTCCGTTTGCGCTGTATGGCACACAAGGAATTGAAATCGTGCCGGGCGGATTAACACGCGTGGCTTTGCGCGAAGGTTCCTTGGTTGTAAATTCTTCGCAAGGTGGAGGAAGTAAGGATACATGGGTATTAGGAAGTTGAGGATGAGTAGGCTGCAAGCTTCAGGCCACACGCTTCAGGCTGAACGGTGTTTTGATAAATAGATTTGTAAATAACCAAACGCAGAACAGACAGGCTGTAACAAAAAAAAAAGAATGTTTGATAAAAATAAGCCAAGTATAAAAGTGATGAACAGCTTACAGCCTGTAGCTTACGGCCAAATTAAAAATAAATGTTAAGTCGAGTTGCAGATTCTGTATTTTGGATGGCGCGTTATTTAGAACGTACCGATAATGTGTTGCGGCTGTTACGCACGGATTATATTGCCTCACAAGATGAGATTTTGGATTTCAATTGGCAACGGCTTACGGATACATTGAGTACTTCAGAAAAGTCGGTGCCAGTAACGAGCTATCGCGAAGCACTTTATCACTTGGTGTTGAACAAAGAGCACGATGCTTCTGTATTTACAAACATCGTACGTGTGCGTGAAAATGCACGTTCAGTACAAGACTACATTACGAAAGAACTGTGGCAATGCTTGAATGACTACTATCACATCATTCGAGATCCCCACACCGCAGAACTTTTGACTAATCAAGATCCGGTTACTGCCCTCGATACGCTTTTGCGCGAAAGCATTATTTTTTACGGCACGGTAGAAGTCACCATGAACCGTGGAGACGGCTACACATTTTTGAATCTTGGCAAGTATGTAGAACGGGCGTTGCAAACTTTGGATATTCTAGAACTAAAGTGGAATACCGCAAAGCCTGAAACAGAACCGGTGAGTTGGAAGTATTTGCTCTACGCCCTTTCTGGATTTGAATTCCATACGAAACACTACAGAAGCGCACTGCTCACCGAAAATGTGATTCATCAAGTGATGTTCAACATGCAATTTCCTCATTCAGTTATCTATAGCCTCAGCCAAATCGATCGGTATTTTCTGCGGCTGAAAGTATCTTCACTTTCCGAGAGTTTTAAAGAAATGGAATTTTTAGCTGGCAAACTTGTCAAAGACATACAATACAGTACCGTTGAAATGGCTGACCCCGAAGCAGTCACCGCCCTGATCAGCACCACCCGCAAACAAATTTTACATTTCAGTCATAAGCTCACCACCTTGTATTTTGGTTATTCTTAGTTGTCTAGAAACACATGCCTGAATTTTATATTCATCACCGTACGTTGTATGGCTACCCCACCAAAGTTGTTGATTCCGCAAACCAAATAAAGTTGTACCCACTCACAGACAACCACCAGCAGGTTGTTGAACACCGATTGGTTATCTCACATCAACCTAGCGTGTACACTGTACAAGATTATTTCGGTAACACAACCGGGTTCTTTTCGATACTGCTCCCTCACCAAGAACTATCCATCGAAAGTTTTTTGCGCGTGAACATCACCAAGCCGCTCTTTGCGCCTCAAGCGGCCGCGCGTGATGCGTGGAATAAATTTTTGGAAGAAGAAACCCAATTAAAGCAGTATGATTTTTTAAAGGCCGAAGTCGCACGCTGCGAAGCGGAGGTACTCGCAATAATTTCTCGGCAGATCAATAGTGATCTCCATCCGCTTGACGCGTTGAATCAACTTTGCGCTTACGTTTACAAAAACTTCACTTACAAAAAAGGTGTTACTGACATCGAAACGCAAGTGGACGAAATTTGGAAACTGAAAGCGGGTGTGTGTCAGGATTTTGCGCATCTCCTTTTATACATGATGCGCCTGATCGGCATACCCGGTCGTTACATCAGCGGATATATTTGTCCGGGCAATAACGAATGGCGCGGGGAAGGTGCTACCCATGCATGGGCTGAGGCGTGGATCCATGACCTGGGTTGGGTTGGCATCGATCCGACCAATAATTGTTTGGCCGGAGAGCGGCACGTTCGCTTGGCCACGGGGCGAAATTTTACCGATGTCACTCCCGTCAAAGGAACTTACAAAGGCGATGAAGAACATGTGCTCGAAGTAACCGTACAGTTCAGCACCACCGAGTTTAACGATCAACAACTCTATGGCGCTGCGCCCAACTACCTCAGCGCAGTACAGCCCGATCCATTGGCTCGTAACTCCTATGTAGCGTACATGCAGATGCAACAACAGCAGCAATAAGCTCTATTCCGTTAGTTAAATTATGCGCATCTTGCTAACCCGCTATGTTCAAATTCTTTTTTCACATTGCCTATAAAGGCAACCGCTACCATGGCTGGCAATTCCAGCCGAATGTGGTGACTGTACAAGAGGTGATTGAAAAGGCGCTGGGTCAAATTCTAAAAACTAAAATAAGCGTAATGGGCTGTGGCCGCACCGATGCACAAGTGCATGCCACCCAATTTTTCTTTCACATTGAAATAGAAAAAGAATGGGACTTCGATTTGTTGTTTCGGTTGAACAAACTATTGCCGCCCGATGTGGCCGTGTATGAAATCTTTCCAGTAGCCGAATCGAGTCACGCGCGGTATGGTGCCACGCAGCGCACCTATGATTACTTTATACATACCTACAAAAATCCTTTTTTGAGCGAAAGCAGTTCGTTGTATTTGGAAAGAGATCTTCAATTGGACAAAATGAAGGAGGTAGTTCCGCTACTGATCGGCAAAAAAGACTATAAAGCCTTTTGCAAAGGGCCCACTAAATACAAGCATACCATCTGTGACGTATCATCGGCTCATCTTTTCAAAGATGCGAAGGGTAATCGAATCCGTTTTCAAATTTCCGCAAATCGCTTTTTATCTAGCATGGTGCGCACGATGGTGGGAACATTATTGGAAACCGGCCGAGGAAACTTTACTGCAGAACAATTAGAGCAATGCATCTTGGCAAGACAACTGCCAGAATTTATCACACCCGCTTACCCACAAGGCCTTTATTTGTCGAAAGTAGTTTATCCGTTTTTGGATGTTCCACCGCGAACAGATCACTCTACATCAATGCAAATGCCCGAAGAAGAGTGGATTGAGGTTTAGGAAATTAAATTCCCACCCAAAATTTATTTCGACTTTTCATCTGCCGGTGATGTAAGTCCACCTTTACTCAATGCCATCATCTCATGCATCGTGCGTTTCATGCTGTCGGTTGATCCATCCAAGAAAATAACATTTCCCTTTCCCTGCTCGGCAAAATGACGCAGTGATTCCGTCCACATCGAGAACAAAATAAACGAAGAATCTAAGTGGGCGGATTGCATTTCTTTAGCCGCCTGCGACATACCTTTTGCCACTTCCTCACGGAAGAGTGCAACACCTTGGCCTCGCATTTGAGCCGCAATTTTCTCTGCTTCCGCAGAAATCTTGATTGCATTACCTTCGGCTTCCGCAGATTTTGTTTTCGTAAGTGTAACCATTGAATTTCCCCCTCGACCTTCCGCCTATAAAATTCCAGTATGGTTAAAAGGAATATTAATTTATATTTAGCTCTTATAATCCTACTCCATGACCAAGAAAATCGCACTCCTAATTGTTTTCGCCATTAGTATTTTTTCTGCACACGCCCAACGCGGGAAGAAAGAATCGACTACACAGCCAACGGTAAACTCCGTTGATCTCAACAGCTATTTCAAGCCTGTAAAATGGCGCAGCATTGGCCCGTTCCGAGGCGGCCGATCGGTTTGTGCCACTGGTGTAGTGGGTGACGTAAACACCTATTACATGGGAACTACGGGTGGTGGTCTTTGGAAAACTGATGATCTGGGCGTGAGTTGGAAAAATATCTCGGATGGCTTTTTCAAAAATGGATCGGTAGGAGCTATTACCGTAGCCGAAAGTGATGCGAATGTGGTGTACGTTGGCATGGGAGAACATGCTGTACGGGGAGTGATGACACATCATGGCGATGGCGTGTATAAATCAACGGATGCCGGCAAGACCTGGAAGAAAATGGGCTTAGATGTCACGCAACATATTTCCCGCATTGCGGTTCATCCAAAAGATCCGAATATTGTTTACGTAGCCGCTCAAGGAGCTTTGTACAGCAATACAAAAGAGAGAGGTGTCTATAAATCGATCGATGGTGGAGTCACGTGGACGAACATTTTATTTGTGGACGACAAAACAGGTTGTGTAGAACTTTCCATGGATATGAACAACCCGCGCGTTTTGTATGCTGCCATGAACGAGTACGGTCGCCAGCCCTGGAAAGTAACCAGTGGTGGAGCAGGAAGCGGCTTGTATAAATCAACCGACAGTGGAGTGACATGGAACAAAATCCATGATGGTCTTCCAAAGGAATTAGGCAAGATGGCAGTGTCCGTTTGCCGTTCTAATTCTGAGCGAGTGTATCTATTGCTGGAGAGCGATTCCGATAAAGAATTGGGTGGTTTGTTTGTTTCTACCAACGCGGGTGAAAACTGGACACGCATGACAAACGATCATCGATTAATACAACGAGCCTGGTACTACATCGAATTATTTACCGACCCGAAAGATGAATTGACATTGTACGTGATGAGTGCCCCTGCCCTAAAATCGATTGATGGCGGAAAAACATGGGAGAGCTTTTCCACCCAACATGGCGATCATCACAATTTGTGGATCAATCCAACCGATGCAAAGAACATGATTGTCTCCGATGATGGAGGTTCTTGTGTAACTGTAAATAGCGGAAAGACTTGGTCTACACAAACCAACATGCCCACGGCACAGTTTTACCGGATCAATGTAGATAACCGTTTTCCCTACCGAATCTATGGCGGCCAGCAAGACAATTCATCGGTAGTAATTGCTAGCCGCGAATTGAGTGGCGGGGGGATTACCACATCCAATTGGACGGCCTCGGCCGGAGGAGAAAGTGCATTTCTCGCTTTCAATCCAGATGATCCACGCTATGTAATGGGGGGAAGTTATCAAGGAACCATCGAAGTGCTGGACACGAAAGCCAACGCAGGAACGAACATTATGCCAGCGCCTATCCAATACTTAGGCATGGACGCCAAAGACATGAAGTATCGCTACAATTGGAACGCGCCTATCATCTGGTCTAAACACGAACCCAATACATTTTACCATGGCTCTCAATTGTTATTGAAAACTACTGACATGGGTGTGACTTGGACAGAAGCGTCACCTGATCTTACGCGCAACGAAAAATCAAAGCAGGGCAAACCCGGTGGCCCTTACACAAACGAGGCCGTTGGCGCAGAGAATTATGGCACGTTGAGTTATGTTTTAGAGTCTCCTCTTGAGAAAGGAGTGATCTGGACAGGCAGTGATGATGGCTACGTATATCTTACAAAAGATGGCGGGGCGAATTGGCAAAATGTAACGCCTGCGGGCTTGCCAGAATGTTTGATCAATGCCATTGAAGTTTCTCCATTCGATAAAGCAACAGCTTATATCGCCACTACGCGTTACAAATTCAACGACCACACACCGGGGCTTTACAAAACCACCGACTATGGAAAAACCTGGACAAAAATAAACAATGGACTTCCCAACAATGCATTCACGCGGGTAGTGCGAGAAGATGAAAAACGAAAGGATTTATTATTTGCCGGAACAGAATTAGGTGTTTTCATTTCGTGGAATGGCGGAAAGGATTGGACTCCTTTTCAATTGAATCTTCCTGTTACTCCCATTACTGATTTAAGAATTCACCAGAATAATTTGATTGCCGCCACTTCGGGTCGATCGTTTTGGATCTTGGATGATTTAACGCTGGTCAGACAGCACAAAGAGCAAAATGATTTTACATTATTTCAATCTGAGCCAGCGATGTTGGTGAACGGCTACAGCGAGTTGGATAGATCTTCTGCTGACTTTGATGGAACAAATCCGTATCGTGGGGTTAATCCAGCAACTGGGTTGGTGATCTATTATCAGCTGCCAGAGCTAAAGCCTTCAGAAAATATCACGATGGAGATAAAAGATGAACAAGGCAATTTGATCCGTTCCTTTAGCTCCTTACGGGATTCTACCCAGATAAGCTTTGAAGGCGCTCCACCCGAAGATCCGATATTGACAAAAATGAAAGGGCTGAACCGCTTCGTTTGGAATTTACGCTACCCAACTATGCAAGGGGCAAATTATGTGTTTATGGAGAGCAGTTACCGCGGCCACAAAGCCTCACCAGGCAAGTATACCCTCACGCTCACAATGGTGAATAAAACCACATCCATCAATTTAGAAGTCGTAGCGAATCCACTTTATTCAACCGATGCGAAAACCTATCAAGAGTATCATTCCTTGATGAACAAAATGGAAACAGAACTAAATAAAATGCATCATCTGGTAAATGGATTGAATAGCAAGCGCGAGCAAATGGAAAAGCTACTGATAGACTTACCCGCTGATGAAAAATTTACCGCCATTCGAAAAGAAGGGAAAGCATTGGCATTGCGCATGAAACTATGGGATGAAGATATGGTGCAACGCAAATCAAAAGCGTATGATGATGCCGAAAATTTCCCAAATAAATTTACAGCTAATTATTTATTCATGATCAATCATGCGGAAAGTGATTTGCCGAAAGTAACCAAGCCCACCTTAGATCGATTGAAAGAAATGAATGTTATTTGGACAACACTTGAAACACGCGCCCGACAAATTTTGGATAAAGATATTCCTACTTTCAATAAACAGATGTGGGATGCCGGTGTGGGGGCTGTGTGGATGAAGTGATCATTTTTAGATTGGCGATCTCCCGCGGAGGCGCAATGGCACAGAAAAAGCGCAAAGAAAAAAATAAACTTCTTTGCGAACCCGAGCGCCACTGCGTCTTTGCGGTGAAAAAATTTATTAAGTAATGGGATGCAGGAGAGAAAGGCCGTATCGGTGAAGCAATTGCTTTTTAGGTTGGCGACCTAACCGCAGAGAAAGCGCAAATAAAAGTTTGATTCCTTTGCCAACCTTCACGCCTCTGCACGTTTGTGGTAAAAAACATACCTGCGTTTAACAAAAAATGATGGGAAGCTGTGTGGCCGAAGTGATTGCTTTCGGATTTAAGAATTTTACCGCAGAGGCGCAATGGCGCAGAGAAAGCGCAAAGAAAAAAATGAACTTCTCTGCGAACCCTAGCGCCTCTGCGCCTTCGCGGTAAAAAAATTTTGTTAAACCCTGAATATAACTCACCCTTGCCCTGTGACTATGGTCTGTTTTCTTAACTTGTATTATAGCCCATTGTCAATTATCTTTGATGGATAACATAATCTATGCTTGTAGTACTATGAAAATACTTGCCCTGAGTGTTGATGATCAAGTGGCGGATGCCTACAACAGAGCACCTGCCGAAGAACGAACCAAAATGAATAAGCTGGTAAATAATTTGTTTGCTGAAGCAGTGCGCAAAAACCATCTGAACAAGCTCTTCGAATCGATGGACAGGCTTGCCAGCGAAGCCAAAACCAATGGCCTTACGCCAAAAAAACTAGGCGAACTGATGGAGTGGGACGAAGCCACCATGGTTAACCTTTTTGGTGAAGATTATCACCATGGCTAAGAAGCGTTTTGTAATGGACACTAACGTGTTTGTAAGTGCCGTTATTTTTCCTCTGTCAAAAACGAAGGAAGCAGTAGATAAGGCCGTGCTTGGGGGTATTGTTGTCTTATCTCCACCTATTGTGCAAGAGCTATCGGAAACGCTATCACGCACTAAATTTGATAAGTATTTATCGCTTGCAGCTCGGCTTTCGTTTCTTGAAAATATTCTATTGCAAGGAGTAGTAATGGAAGCAACCGTTGAGATAAAAGCCTGCCGAGACGCAACCGATGACATGTTCCTTGAATTAGCTTTAACCGCACAAGCAGCTTGCATTATCACTGGAGACCCCGACTTACTGGCACTTCATCCCTTCCGTGGTATTCCAATTATTAATGCCGTAGAGTTTTTAAAGTGGATCATGTAGATTTTTGAAATTGTTAGTCGTGAATCTGGAATGTTGAGCCAGCAAATCTTAGCGTCTTCGCGCCTTTACGTTAAAAAATTTAGTAAAGCACTTAAAAAAGTCAACTCTTAACAACAACCCTGTTGCAAGCAAACAATGGTGGAACGCACGCGAAAAAATCGTACAGATAAAGTTATTTCCTTTTTGGGGTAACGGTTTAACCGCAGAGGCGCAATGGCGCAAAGAAAGCGCAAAGAAAAAAATAAACTTCTCTGCGAACCCTAGCGCCTCATGCTATTTTCTTTGCATTGTGAGTAACGTATATTTTCCTACGTGCTTTTCACCGAGCTCGGTTTGATAACCCATATCTGCATAGAATTTCTCCAAATATGCATGTGGGCTAAGGCTTAGTGTTTCTACGTTTTGCTTTTTTGCCACTCGTTCCAACTGGCGTACTACTTGTTGCCCCAGCTTTAGACCCCGGTATTTTTGATCTACTGCAATTCGTGACAAAACACATTTACCGCCATCTATTGTCAATCTTCCGCTTGCAACGGGCGTCTGATCATCCAAGCCCAACACATGAATGCTTCGCTCGTCATCGCCATCAGCATCTAATTCATGTTGTATTCCGTGCTCGTGCGTAAATACTTCAAAGCGCATTTTTTTTACGAATATGATTTCACCAGAAGTTGTTGCTGTTTGAAAAAAATCTTACTCATTTTCTAAGATCGCATTGAGAGCTTTCACCAAGTCTTCGAACTTTTCATGGGCATTGTTACAAAGAATAATCAACGTTTTGTTTTCGCCAAGGTGCCGAATGATCTCAGTTTTGTAGCCCGGATTATCGCCTGTATGCAAAACAATTTTTCCGCCATTTTTATCAGTTTTGATATCCCAACCAAATCCATAAAAAGAAATGGAATCATTAGTGAGTCGCATTGGCTCAAATGCGTCCATTAAAGATTTCTGACTCAATACCTTATCGGTGTACAGTGCTTGATCCCATTTCAATAAATCGGAAGTAGTGGAACTGATTCGCCCGGGCCCTTTGCGATTACCCAACCAAATGGCATAGTTCGAGGATGGAAAAGAATCCGCTCGAACGTATCGGTTTTTTTGCTTGACGAAAATATGCCCCAACGCAAAGTTTTCAATCGCTACTTTTTCCGGTAGAGTACGAATATTGGTAGATGTCATGCCCAACGGTTGGAAGATTCGTTCCCGGCACATTTCGATAAAATCTTTTCCTGAAGCTTTCTCAGCAATACTCGCCAGCAACACATAACCTGTATTGCTATATTCATATTTTTCGCCCGGCTCAAATGATTTGCTCGGATGAAATTTCTTCAAGTACTCCAAAATATCATCGTTGTTAGCCACTTTACGCTTGTCCCAACGCTGGTCCATGATTGCTTGATAGTCAGGCAGGCCAGAAGTATGTGTCAACAACTGACGAATGGTAATATTGGGATATGGCAAGTTTGGTAAATACTTTTCCACTGGATCATCGTACTGAAGTTTTTCGTCATCCTTCAAAAGCATAATAATCGTGGCTGTAAACTGCTTAGAGACCGAGGCCAGTTCAAAAATACTGGCTGTATCTACTTTTGCTTTTGTTTCAAAATTTCGAAAGCCAAAAGAGTTGTGATAAAGTAATTCTCCCTTTTTTGCCAATAGGACGACCCCGCTAAAGTCGGGGACTATCGAAAAAACAGAGTCGATTTTTTCGGAAAAGGTTTTAAAGACCACTTTTTTCTTTGACTCGCAAGCGCAGAGCACAAACAATAGAACAAGAAAGGTTAGTTTAGCAGACTGTTTCATTTTAATTTTGGTTTTCTCTGTCCCAAACCTTCGAGGTTTTTATTTATTCGCAATTAAACCTCAAAGGTTTCTTAACTTTCGAATTCAAATAACTCTAAATATCGCATAGATGCAAGATGCTTCCATCATTTCGAATTACTTTCCCCATTTAACAGATCAGCAAAAGAATCAATTTTCTCAACTAGGGCCTTTGTTCACCGACTGGAATAGCAAGATCAATTTAATTTCCCGGAAGGATATAGAAAATATATACGTCAGTCATGTGCTTCATTCGTTGGGGATTGCCAAAGTAATGGAATTCAAATCCGGTGCATCGGTATTGGATGTAGGTACTGGTGGCGGTTTTCCCGGAATTCCGCTTGCGATTTTGTTTCCTGAAACTAAATTTCATTTAGTGGATTCTATTGGGAAAAAAATCACGGTAGTAAAAGCGATATCGGAAGCAATTGGGTTAACGAATGTAAGAGCTGAACAAATACGAGCCGAAGAGATTAAAGGCAAATATGACTTTGTGGTAAGCCGTGCAGTGGCGCGGATGAAAGAATTTTATGGGTGGGTGGACAACAAAATCAAAGACGACTCGATCCACACATTAGATAACGGAATTTTGTATTTAAAGGGTGGCGAGTTAGATGAGGAGATGAACGAGTTAAAAAAACGCTACAGCATCTACGACCTTACCGCGTATTTTAAAGAAGAATTTTTCGAAACGAAAAAGGTAGTCTACTTGCCTATCTATAATTAATCGCTTCGCCTAAATACAACCCCAAGAAAGTAGCTGCAAGGCAAAAAATCAAACTGCCGATTACATAAACAACGCTGGATATGTGAAACCCAGCCTGTATCAACTGTATGGTTTCCGCGCTAAACGTTGAGAAGGTGCTAAACCCTCCACAAAAACCAACTGTCCAAAATAGGCGCGAGGGGACAGAAATAAGTTGTCGTTGATCTGCTAAGCCCACCAAAAAACCCAGCGCCAGACACGCCAAAACATTCACCACTAGTGTGCCGTACGGAAAATTTTGCGTGTGAAAAGTGGTCACCCATTTTCCCAACGCAAAACGGGCTACGCTACCTAAACCCCCACCAACAAAAATGAAAAGGAGATCGCGCATGGCTAGGAATTCTGCTCAATCATTTTCTTAAGCACCGCAAAAGTATTGTCCTTAAGCTCACCAATGCTTTCTTGCGTGTACCCACTTACGTCAATGGCATCGCCTACAACAATCTTAATTGTACCTGGATACACTTTTGCCTTTTTGGGGGGCATCAATTTACCTGCGCCAATGACCACCAAGGGTTGTATAGTTTGATTGGCATCAATCGCAATTCGAAATGCTCCTTCTTTAAATGGTTGCATAATCTCTGGAGTACGATTTTGAGTTCCTTCCGGAAAAATCAAAATATTAATGCCGTAGGAAAGAATCCTTTTCAAATAGTCAATACTCTTCTTTCTACTCGGACCATTGTCTCGGTCGACCACCACACAAGTAGCGCGAGTCACCCAGCCAAATACTGGAATTTTCAAAAGCTCTTTTTTGGCAAGTGGCCTAAACTGTCCACGGATCGTCATGGCAATACCGGGCAAATCCAAGAAAGAAGTATGGTTGCTCACGTAAATGAATGCTTTGCCTTTCTCGATTTTTTCACGATTGATAATTTGGTAGCGGATGAATGTGAGTTTACTAAATAGCCACGACCATAGCTTCATAAAAAAATAAGTAACCGACACTGCTCTAGGGCCGAAAAAAGCAGGAAGGACAATGCCCGGCAAAAATAAAATCATGAAGAAGGTAAATACAAATAATACCCAGCCAGTATAAATTTTTAACAAAATAGATTTCACGCTTTTTTTTATTTGTTCAACTTAATTTTTTTATACGCGCCATAAAGAAGCCATCATACCCTTGCGAAGGCAAAATGGTTTTCTGGTCTTGCAATTCAAATTTGCCAGTATGGGTACTTAAAAAATGCTCTACTTGCTTTTCGTTTTCTGAAGGAAATACGCTACAGGTAGAATAAACCATCAGCCCGTCAGGCTTTAGCATAGAACTATAGTCCTCTAGAATAGTACGCTGCTGTTCCTTCACCCGTTCAATGAAATCGGCAGATAATTTCCATTTCGCATCGGGGTTTCTTTTCAGCACACCTAATCCCGAACACGGAACATCTAACAGCAACCTATCTGCGGAGCTCTCCAATCGCTTGATCGTTTTGGACGATTCTATCAATCGGGTTTCAACGTTTGCTACGCCCGCCCTTCTTCCACGTTTTTTGAGTTCTTCCAGTTTCCACGCTTCGGTATCCAACGCAATGATGCGCCCCTTGTTTTGCATCAATGCAGATAACTGAAGTGTTTTGCCACCGGCTCCGGCACACGCATCAATCACACGCATGCCCGCCTTGACTTCCAAAAACGGGGCAATCATTTGCGAACCTCCATCCTGCACCTCAAACAATCCGTCTTTGAATTGCTGCCGGGTAAAAATGTTTTGTCGCTGCTCTAATATCAATGCCTCGGGAATATCTGCTGGTGCCTCGGTAACAATATTCTCTTCATCTTGCAATTGCTTCTGTAGTTCTGCTCGTGAAATCTTTAATGTATTCACGCGCAATACCACTTTTGCCTCTTCATTCAACGAAGCAATTTCCTTTTCCCATTTACTCCCCAATTCCTTCTCGCCCGCTTCACCCAGCCAATCCGGAATAGACTCACGTACGTTGCGGATGGCTTTCACCTCATCATACCTTGACAAGATTCGCTTTCGATCTATATTTTTGAGTTCATCCCAGTCTGGAAACTCCGTTTTATTCCACATACACCAGACTGCCAAAAGCTTCCAATAGTCATATTCCCCTGCTTGTGCCAATTCTCGAAAGAGGCGATACCAGCGCACAATGTCATAAATCGTCTCAGCTATAAAGCGTCTGTCGCGGGCACCCCACTTGGGATTGCTCTTCAAAATCTTCTCAATTACCTTATCGGCATACTTCCCATGCTCAAATATTTCGGCCAATCCTGCCACAACCGCCTCACACAAATTTCGATAGAGTTTCACCTTTGGTATTTTTTGTGGAAATTTAGGCATCTCTTTAACAGAAAACTAAGATCATCTTTTTAATCTCAATTTTATGATGCGAATTGGCCTTTCGATTGCGGTAATGCTTGCCGCCCTTACTCACGCCCAAAGTCAGTTTGGCGATTTGAAAAAAAGATTATTGGACAAAGGTAAGCAGGTGGCAGAAAATCAAGTCGGCTCAGAAAAATTCCGTGATCGATTAGACTCATCTGATTTTAACTATGCTATTTCCGTAATCGATAATTCTGGGATAATGGATATCAAAGATTTTGGTGAGTCTGTGGTAAAGACAGCAAATGCGATCAACATGGTGCGAACAAATGACGCAAATAAAACACCTGCGCAGCGTTGCCGTGAGTCACTAGATATTGCCGAGAAACTGTATGAATTAAAACAATTTAAAGAAGCGGAAACTACGTTTTTGTATGCCAAGTCCAAATATGAACAAGAATCACTTACCGACAACATCAACTACAGCAAAGTCCTTGCAGATTTAGGTTTGGTGTACGCAACGATGGGAAGATTTGAAAACGCTGAAAAGTATACTAAGGCCGCGTTTGAAAAGCGGGAAGAAACGCTAGGGAGAAAGAGTAAAGCAATGGCGTCATCACTCAATAACTACGCAGTATTGTATCAAAACACGGGACGATATTCCGAAAGTGAAAAAACATTTGAAGAAGCAATTCAAGTTATTAATTCTACGCTCGGGCCTAAGAGCTTAGAAAATGCGATTGCCTTGAATAATCAATCTATCCTGTTTGCGAAAATCGGCCGCTATGAACAAGCAATAGAAAAATTGAAGAATGCCATCAGTATCTTAGGTGCCTTAGACAAAAGAAATATTCGCAACCAAGTAGGGTTTCAATCCAACCTTGCCCTAGTATATCAACAAACCGGAAATTACAGCGAATCAGAGGCTATTTATTTGAAGTTGGAGAAAGCATTGGGGTCGAACAATCCATATTATGCAGGTGTATTAAATAATTTAGCCTTACTGTATATTCAAATGAACAAGCTTGACAAGGTGCAAGGATATTTTAACCAGTCTGCAGCAGTTTATAAAAGTAAGTTTGGTGCGCAAAGCCCCAACTATGCCAAGGTGCTAAATGATCAAGGTAACTTCCTGCGCATGCAAGAAAGATTTGCAGAGTCAGAAATCAAACTTAACGAAGCACTTGCCATTCGCAACGCTACGCTGGACGAAAATCATCCTGACTTGGTAAGGACTCAAGAAAATTTGGGAATATTATATTGGAAAAAAGGAGATGTGGAAAAAGCAAACGCTCATTTATTATTAGCGCTTAATAAGTCGCTTGATTTTGTGAATCGCTATTTCCCACCGATGAGCGAGGCAGAGAAAACTAAGTACTGGGACATTCTTCAGCCGCGCTTTCAGCGCTACTTTAATTATTGTATCGATATCAGCAAGACGAATTCGGAGGTGTTGAAAGAAATGTACAACTTTCAGATGGCAACGAAAGCTCTATTGTTGAGTTCGACAAATAAGATTAAGCAGGCTATTTTAAAAAGTGGCAACAATGAATTGATCAAAGAATATACAGAATGGCTTGACAAGAAAGAGACATTGGCGAGATACTATTCAATGTCTAAAGAAGATCTTCAAAAAGAAAAAATTGATCTGGCTGCGTCTGAACGGGAAGCCAATCAACTTGAACGTTCACTTTCTGAAAAGTCAAAGGAGTTTTCTCAAGGCTACTCAAATGAACCCATTGGCTTTGAGAAAATTGCGTCACTTCTTACCGAAACAGAAGCTGTAATTGAAGTGATACGAATTCAAAATTTCGATAAAGACTTCACAGACGACTCCAAGTACGCTGCGCTTATAATTACGAAGGGTTCTCTTCTCCCTAAAATGGTTGTGTTGGAGAATGGCAAGCAATTGGAAACCCGATACGCGAAGTTTTATAAAAATGCAATTCAACAAAAAGCAAATGACGATTACTCGTATGACCAGTATTGGGCACAATTGGAGCCACTGCTTGCGGGAAAGAAAACGATCTACCTATCGCCCGATGGCGTATACAATCAACTTAATGTAAACACCTTTAAAAAGAAAGACAGTGAGTATGTACTAAATAGATACGATGTGGTCGTTATTGGCAATTCAAAAGATTTAATTTCCATTAAAAACAGAAAAATACTTATTGCAAAAAAAGATGCCTTTATTTTAGGTTTCCCTGACTATGCAGGAGCGGCTGTGCCGTTGCCCGGAACAAAAGTGGAAACTGAATCCATCAATAAAATCTTAATGACCACCGGCTACAAGACTTCTCTTAAACTGGCCAAAGATGCCTCTGAAAGGAATTTAAAATTGGTGAAGGGCCCCCAACTGATGCACATTGCCACGCATGGCTACTTTTTGGCCGATGCTGATTTACAAGGTGGCGATGCACTTGGCGTAGAGGCAGAAAACGCAAAGAACAATCCGCTGCTACGATCGGGTTTGATTTTGGCGGGAGCCACCAAAGATGACAAAGATGTAGACCTGTCAAGCAATGATAATGGAATTCTCACCGCCTACGAAGCGATGAATTTAAACTTAGAAGGCACTGACTTAATTGTGTTGAGCGCCTGCGAAACAGGGCTGGGCGATGTAAAAGCGGGAGAGGGAGTATATGGTTTGCAAAGAGCTTTCCTCGTAGCAGGTGCCAACGCAATGATTATGAGTCTTTGGAAAGTGGATGACGCTGCAACGCAACAACTAATGACCAACTTTTATACCAACTGGGCGAAAGGAGGAAGCAAGGTAAAGGCCTTCAAACAAGCTCAGCAGCAGTTGGCATTAAAATATAAAGAGCCATACTACTGGGGCGCATTTGTGATGATGGGGATGTAAGCTTGTCAATCTAACCCAATCATGATAAACGATCCCCAATAAATTGGATCGGGAAATTCTACCCTCAACTCTTTCTTCGCATCAATAAAACTCTGGCGCATATTGTTGGTAGTGAGCCACTTTTTATAAAAATTCAAAATCAGTTTCTGTGTCGCATCGTCATCCACCTTAAACATACTCATGATTAACACTTTTGCACCAGCTACCAGAAAAGCCCGCTGCAATCCATATACACCTTCGCCATTGGAGATTTCGCCCAACCCTGTTTCGCACGCACTCAGAACAACTAGATCTGTTTGGTCAAGGTTCAAGCTCATGGCTTCATAGGCGGTGAGGATGCCATTATCTACATTATAATTATAATTGGTCTTATCCAAAATATCTCCCGCACCTTTCAAAAGTAGTCCGGTTTTCATGAGTGGATTTTCCGTCATGGCAGCCTCACTACTGGTCATTTCACTGCTCTCGTCTTCTTGTGCTGCGGCTGTGGTGAACCCATGTGTTGCCACGTGAAAAATTTTAGGACTCTGCAATTCTTTCACGCGTTCTTCGCTAGCGGACCCTTCTACGTATTCGGAAGTCTTCCATCCCTTTTGTCGTAAAAGATTTTGAAGTTCGTTGACTTCTTTCTCGGTTCCGGGAAGAGAAAGGACTTTGCCGCTAGCTGAAGCGGAAAGATAAAACTTCGGGTTGCCAAACATCGTTGCTGTGTTGGAGGCTACCACCGGCCTAGACTTGATCTTACGCAAATACAAGTCCTTTGTATTACTGACCAAAACAATATTAGCATTGTCAATTACATATTTTCCATTGGGTGTGAGGATTGCCTCAAGATTCAACTGATTATAAATACCATCGGGCGAAAGGTAGATGGCAGTATTTATTCCAATTTGCTTTTCAATGGGCTCCCAGAAAACCTTGTACGATTCTTTGTCTTCCGTTTGACTCATCATGCTATTGCGGAAATATTTGTAGTACCTTTTTTCCATCAAGTAACCTAGCGGAAGCTCAATGGCTTTAGGACGAGCATTGTCGTTCTTTACATACAATGCTACATAAACGATAGAGTCGGTAAAGGTGTGATTAAAGTGACGGTATCTTACCATTTCAATCGCCACTTCATTTTTCGCAATCGACTTTTGCACATTTTCAAAGGTTATTTTTTTTGATTCAAACCCTTGTCCAAATAATTCTGATTTTTCACTCAGGGTTCGTTCTAGTTTTTCGATTTCAATGTTCAGGGCGGCCACGTCAATTCCGTTTTGTACCAGCTGATCTGTACTCATCGATAAGGCATTGGTCAAGAATTCCTTCCTCTTTACCCAATCGTTGTACGCCAGCTTTAATGTCTCATCGGTACTACTCATGATCCGCTCACGCACCTTAATGGAAGAGCTCAACAACAAAGCTTTGGTGAGAAGTTGATAGTTGTAAACTTTACCGCTTAAGTCGCGGAAGTCCTCCAGTTGGCCAAAGGCTAACGTGTTGTAAAATTCAAAGTCCCCTTTGATAGTATTCCAATATTTTGCTTTCTCGCGCTCACTCAGGGCGGGGAAGTATTGTTTGATAAATCCCTCGTAATTGGTCAACGCCTCTTCAATATTTCGTTTAGAGCGCTTGTAGTCTTTCTGCATGTAATAGACTTTAGCTTGTTTTGAAAGGATTTTTACGTATTCGGGGTGGGTTTTGTTAAAATTATTTTCGTAAATAGTTTTTGCTTGGGTATAGAATTCTTCCGCTTTCTTATAATTTTTGATGTGGTAAAAGACATCTCCTGTAAGTGTGAAGATAGCCGCTGCATTGATGTTATTCTTAGATCCAGTCTTGCTCCGCCAGATGGCCTCCGCTTGGGTGAGAGAAGAAAAAGCAGCATTGTAGTTTTTCCCTGCAATTTTAATTACTGCCACATTTTTAAGTATCTCTGCATATTGTGGGTTTGTCTTTCCCAATCTACTCCCCATAATTTCTTGCGCCTCCAACATCAACTTTTCTACCTCTTCTAATTTGTCTCCTTTGTAAAACTTAACAAGAGACAATTGAGCCAGCGACTTGGCCACCTCAATATGATTTCTCCCAAACTGTTTTTCTTGGCTTACCAATGCTTTTTCAATGTTATCGTTGGCACGCTCATAATCTCCAATGGCATATTCAATGTCGCCCAACAGTTTCTGTGTAGATGCCGTTTTCGAGGACTTCTCTCCATAAACAGCAACCGCAATCTGATTGGCACGTTGAGCAATTTTATCGGCATCGGTATAGTCGCCTTGCGCTAATACTAACCTACCCTGATTTACCAATGGCTCCACCAGACGAATGGAACTTTTACCATAAAGTTTTTCGTATTCCTTCACCAGTGGGTCTAATAATTCTTCGGTGACGGAATACCGTCCCAATTGTATATAAAGGCTGGAGAGTTGCTGAGCCGTGCTAAGCTCATCGATCCCCAAGATATTATCTGCTTTTGAAATAATCCTCCGCGTACGGTCAAGGTTATCTTCTGCCTCGTCAAATAATCCTTTGATACCAAAGAGTGTAGCCTGCGTTTCTAGTGCGCTAATGAGATATATTTTCTTGTCCTCGTCTTTGCGAAACTCTTCTAAAATTTTTAGTGACTTGCCTATATTCTCTTCTGCCTTTTCGTATTGACCCAATTTTATTTGTAGTCTAGAGATATTTGTCAACTCAGCCGCATAGAACACGTCTGAATCCGAGAATTTGGCACGAGCGACCAAACCCGCACGTTCCAAAGTAGCATCGGCCTCGGAATAGCGATCGGTAATTTCAAATAGAGCAGCCATGTGGTTGAGGATATCAAGGTTATCTTTGTGCCAAGCACCAATTTGCGTGGAGACTACTTCGTCATAACTTGTTTTATAAATCTTAACCGCTTCCTGAATGTTGTTACTGAAGTCAACATAATAGTTAGCCAACTTGATTCTGGCCAAGTGAGTGGCTGGAGCATCCTCTCCAAAAAGTGCCACTTTTATTTCCACAATGGACTTCAAATAATTTTCCGCGTTGGAATATTTCTTTTCAAATTGCGACAGTACGGCTAAAAATTCAAGAACATCCGCCCTAACAATGTGATTTTTTGGTAACGTCTTTGACGAGGCCAAGAATTTAACGGCATCGTTCTCCAAATTTTTCACTTTATCCCTATTCATTTTTGAGCTAAATTCAACAGCCTTTAATTGAGTTTCATATACGCTACCCTCCTTAAAGTTTTTATTGATCATTTTTTCATACTCGATTTTTGTGTTCCCATACTTACTGGTACTCTCTTGCGCCATTAATCTTTTGAGATATTCCTCATATATGCGAGATGCTAGATAGTGCGAGTTTTTGTGCGTAGCCAGCAAATTATTTAATGCCCGGTCATAGCCCGTGCCATTTGGAAAATCACCGTTTAAGTTCAAGCCATTTTCCACCAAAAGGTTCGACCACAAGAATTGGTTCTGTACGTAAGCAATGTCGGATTTGCCTAGGTTCTTATTTATCCATTGAGCCCCTATTGCAAATGCTGCGTCCGAATTGTTGTACTCGCCCTGATTGCGGTAAGCATTGGCCACACCTGTTAAAACCCTAGCATACTCTTGATTGCGGGTTTGAAGTTCCGTTTCTGAAAGTCTCCTTGTTTTCAAATTTCCCTTATCGTCTACAAAAGCCTCTTGCTTTACCGCACGCATCGAAAAATATTTTTCGTTATTCTTAAAAAGCTCAACGGCTTCATGGTAGTACCCTTGACCCGACAGTGTTTCGGCCATTGTAACCTCCCATAGTGGAGCTATATCTTTTGTAAAAGAAGAGGATTGTTCTAATTGCTTTTTTGAATTCGTAAGCAGATCACGGGCCTCCCGGTAAGAACCGTTTTGATTTTGCAAAGCAGCCGCATTCATTAACAATAGGCCGTGGTTCTTACTTCCTTCCTTGTCAATCTCTAAACTTTTTGAAATAGCCAGTTTCAAATTACTTTCAAAATCGCTGAGTCGGCCTGAGGCCAAATGTGATTTTGCAAGGATAAAATAATATTTTGCCGCATAGGGATTCGGTTGACCTATCTTTTTAAAATTCTTTTTCTTGAATTTCTCAAGCGATGAAATCGCTTTGTTGTAATCGCCCGTTTCAAAGGTGGCTTCAATAGCCGCTATGGATTTGTCATATTTCGACTGGCAGCGTACTTGATATGAAATAAGCAAGAATCCGATTAAAATCGACACTTTCATTTTGCTGGTGTTTAAGGAAATCAAAGATACCTCTTTTATACCAATGCGAATAAAACCAAAGCGGCACATTTAATCATCCAACAGCTTGTTGAGGATCGTCTTAGCGGCCTCAGTGATTGGTGTGCCTGGTCCAAAGATTCCACTTACTCCAGATTTGTAAAGAAAATCATAATCTTTTTTGGGGATCACCCCACCGGCCACTACCATAATATCGGATCGACCAATTTTTTTCAATGCAGCAATCAATTCAGGTACTAATGTCTTGTGCCCTGCAGCTAGGCTAGAAGCACCTACTACGTGCACATCGTTCTCTGTCGCTTGCTTGGCTACTTCTTCGGGCGTTTGAAACAGCGGGCCGATGTCTACATCAAAACCTAAATCTGCGAAAGCGGTAGCAATTACTTTTGCCCCGCGGTCGTGCCCATCTTGCCCCATTTTAGCGACCAAGATGCGCGGCCTGCGTCCGTCCGATTCGGCAAAGCGATCTGCCAGTGCCCTTACTTCCGCCAGTTGGTTGTTGTTTTTCATTTCACTCGAATATACTCCAGAAATGGATTGAATGTTCGCCCTATAACGGCCAAATGATTTCTCCATGGCCGAGGAAATCTCGCCCAATGTTGCGCGGCAGCGTGCGGCTACGATCGCAAACTCCAACAAATTTCCCTCACCTGTTGTTGCACATTTTTCAATTTTTTGCAGCGCCTCATCTACCTCCGCTTGATTCCGTTCTTCTTTTAATTTTCGTAATCGTTCTATCTGTTCGGCACGAACAGCGGTGTTGTCAATGTCCAATATTTCAAAATCTGGCTTTTCGTCCGTTTGATATTTGTTCATTCCTACAATCACATCTTTTCCCGAATCAATCCGTGCTTGCTTAGCAGCGGCTGCTTCTTCAATTCGCATTTTTGGAATACCGCTTTCAATCGCTTTGGTCATGCCGCCTAGCTTTTCCACCTCTTCAATCAATTCCCAAGCCTTATTGGCCAACTGCTCCGTTAGATATTCCACATAATAAGAACCGCCCAACGGGTCAACTACTTTTGTAACGCCCATTTCTTTTTGCAAATACAATTGCGTGTTGCGAGCGATGCGCGCAGAAAAATCAGTCGGTAATGCGATGGCTTCATCCAGTGAATTGGTGTGCAGTGATTGTGTGCCACCCAAGACAGCGGCTAACGCTTCGATACATGTTCGGGTAACATTATTGTATGGATCCTGTTCCGTCAAACTCCACCCCGATGTTTGGCAATGCGTGCGCAACGCCATCGACTTGGGATTTCTAGGACTGAATTGTTGCACTATTCTCGACCACAATATTCTCCCCGCTCTCATCTTCGCCACCTCCATGAAAAAATTCATGCCAATCCCCCAAAAGAAAGAAAGGCGGGGGGCAAAATCGTCAATGGCAATTCCCGCTTTTATTCCTGTGCGAATGTATTCCAATCCATCTGCCAACGTGTATGCCAACTCCAAGTGCGCGGGTGCCCCGGCTTCGTGCATGTGGTAGCCGCTAATGCTGATGCTGTTGAACTTCGGCATGTGCTTGGAACAATACGAAAAAATATCAGCCACTATACGCATCGATTGTGCGGGCGGATAGATGTAGGTGTTGCGCACCATGAATTCTTTCAAAATATCATTTTGAATAGTGCCGGTCAATTGATTGGCTTTCACTCCTTGCTCTTCTGCTGCTATAATGTAAAACGCCATAATGGGTAGCACCGCGCCATTCATCGTCATGGAAACTGACATCTGATCCAGTGGAATCTTGTCAAACAAAATTTTCATATCCAATACCGAGTCGATCGCCACCCCTGCCTTGCCCACATCACCCGAAACGCGCGGATGATCCGAATCATATCCACGATGGGTGGCCAAATCAAAAGCGACTGACAATCCTTTTTGTCCGGCAGCTAGATTCCTTCTGTAAAAAGCGTTTGATTCTGTAGCCGTTGAAAAGCCTGCATATTGACGGATCGTCCATGGTCGAACCGTATACATCGTTGCATAAGGCCCTCGCAAATAGGGAGGCAGTCCTGCTTGATTATCTTTTGATTCTTTACTTTCAATATCGCTTTCTTGGTACGCTGATTTGATTGTAATTTTTTCGGGCGATACCCATGAGTCATGTTTGTCTTCATTTGCAGGAGACTCAAACCCATTAAATTTTATTTCAGAGAAATCAGGTTTCATTTCTTTGTTAGGTCTTGAAATCTCTTCCAAGCTTTTTCTGCCAATTGATTGCTCAATGATTCAATAAAGTAGGATCCGGCCAACGGATCAGAGACACGCGACAGAAAAGATTCGTCTCGCAAAACGGAAGAAGTGTTCCTAGCCACCCGGTTCATCATGGTATTTTTTTCATCTTCTGGTTCAACTGTCAGACCATCGCAGCCGCCAATAATAGCTGACAATGCCGAAAAGGTTTCTTTGATCAGGTTTCCATGGGGTTGAAAATTTGCTTTTACTTCTGACTTAGAAATGGCGTGTATAAAAACGGGTGAATCGCTGTTGATTTGGTAAGCGTGCAAAATTGTGCCCCATAGCGCGCGCAGCACGCGCAGTTTTATCGCCTCTAAAAAAAAATCTGCTCCAATGATTACCGAAAAGGAAATTTGCATGGCTGCTTCTTCTATCTTCCAACCCTTCCCTAATAAAATCTCCATCCGATTTACAGCATCGTCCAAGGCTTCTGCGATTTCAGTTGCCGAGTCAGGATGCTGCTCAATAATTAAACCGCTTGCGCGGAAAGATTTCCATCCCCTAAACTGATTGACATCAAACGAGCCGGGGTAGTTCTTACAAAAAATAGTACCCGAAATCTTAGATCTATCGAACTTGCTTTCAGCAAAGCTTACAAATGATTGCAAAAAATCGATCGATGCTTCATTTACTAAAAAACTTACAGAACAATAGGGCAACTCAATTTTATCGAGCAGTTGTTTCGCTTTTGCAGAAGGATCTTTCATCTCAAAATAAATTCCATCTGCGCCATTTTGTAAATGAAACAGGGCTGTTGCATTTGCTTCCTTAGAATCTTCTACTAAAACTTTTGGCATATTAATCCAATGCCTAGGATTACTGAATGGCTGGGTCGAAACCGGAAGAGGCGAGATCAAGGGAAGCAAAACATCCGCATGGGTATTGTAAGGCTTAAATAAAAGGCCTGCATTTTCAAATACCAGCTTTTCTAATTCGCCACCGTCTAATTCCTTCAAGGCGGCATTTACCCAATTTTGAGGTGTTTGTTTAGAAAACTTATGTTCCACGGATGGTTTCACGATTTCATTTGCAAAGTGCATTCAAGTTGAATTTAAGTTTGCACTAAATCAATTCTTTTTTAAAAAAATCTGGAGATTGCACTACTGAAATTCTTTTCGAAAAGTCAAGGGTAATTTTTTATTATTTCCTTTTGATCCGATAGCTATCGGATTCATTTTTTTTTACACCTTTGTCTCCCTCGAAAATAAAAAACACCAAAACCCATACTCCTTGAACTCAACTCTATCCGTTGACTCTACTACTGCTTGGAACGATTGCCTTGAAATTATCAAGCAAAGTATAGACGAACAAAGTTTCAATACTTGGTTCAAACCGATCAACCCCCTGCGCAACGAAGGAGATGTGTTGACGATACAAGTACCGTCTCAATTTTTTTATGAGTGGCTAGAAGAGCATTATGTGCCCGTTTTAAAAAAGGCAGTACATCAAGTATTGGGTACGAACGGAAGACTGGAATATTCGGTGATCGTGGACAGCGGAAATCACAACAACCCGCCCTTACTGGTAAACTATCCTAACGGAAATGGTTTTAAGAAAAGTAATGCCCAGATGGTAAACGGAAACGGCCATGAGGAGTATTCCCCTTTTAGCTTCAAAGCACTAAACCCTCAAACGGTCAATTCACGACTCAACCCAAATTACTCGTTCGATAATTTTGTAGAAGGCGATTGTAATAGACTAGCGCGATCAGCAGGGGTAGCGGTGGCTAAAAAACCCGGTACTACTTCTTTCAATCCGTTGATGTTGTACGGAGGTGTGGGTGTTGGTAAAACACACTTGGTACAAGCAATCGGCAATGAGATCAAGAAAAACCTACCTGAAAAAATTGTTTTGTATGTGGATCAAAATGATTTTACCAGTCAGTTTTTGAATGCGCTGCAAAATCACAAAATGCAAGAATTTCAAAATTTCTATTTACAGGTCGATTTATTGATTTTGGACGATGTCCAGTTTTTGGCTGGCCGCGAGAAAACACAAGAAATTTTCTTTCATATTTTTAACCAGCTTCATCAATCTGGCAAGCAAATCATCATGACCAGCGATTGCCCTCCGCGCGATTTGAAGGGATTTCAAGAAAGGCTTCTCTCCAGGTTCAAGTGGGGATTGACTGCCGACCTGCAAGAACCAGATTTTGAAACCAAGCTGGCCATCATCCACAACAAAATGCAATCAGATGGAATTGAGATTCCAACAGAGGTAGCCGAGTATTTAGCATTTAGCGTAGACACCAATTTGCGCGACATGGAAGGAGTTTTGAATTCACTCCTATTCCACGCTACGCTTCTGAAAAAAGAAATTGATTTGGAGTTGGCCAAGGAAGTACTTAAAAACATTGTCAAAGAAATTCAAGCAGACGTAAGCGTAGATTTCATTCAAAAAACCGTGGGCGATTACTTCAAGGTTGACTTAGAAGCCATGAAGAGTAAAGTGAAGAAACGTGAGATCGTTATCCCCAGACAAACAGCTATGTATTTTTGCAAGAGATATACTCAATTGACATTAGCACTTATTGGTGAAAACTTTGGAGGCCGCGATCATAGCACTGTCATTCATGCGTTAGAATCGGTAGAAGACATGATGAAAACTGATGCTAACTTCAAAAATAGTGTTGAAGAATTAACGAAGAAGTTTAAGTCAAGAATGTCTTCTTAAGTCAATCTGGAACGCTTGTCATGTTGCGTTTATCGAAACGTGAATCACTTTCGCTTTTTCAATAGACTTCGATAGGCTCAATTTGATATCAAATCTGTTTTTTGCCAATAGTTTAAGCTAGTTACTCTCTTCTGGCTTATAAAATTTAATCGCGAACAGGAAGATCATAAAGTAACAAATGATCGGCAACAGATAAGCGGTAGCCACGCTCGTCTTATCGGCCACATATCCCATCAACGGTGGAAAAACCGCACCCCCCACCACACCCATCACGATAAAAGAAGAAGCTTTCTCACGAAGGTCGTTTAGGTTTTTCATCCCCAACCCAAAAATGGTTGGAAACATGATTGAAAAAGTAAACTGCAATCCGATCAAACAAGCAAAAGAAATCCAGCCCAGGTGTTGTGAAATTACCACACACATTGAAATACTGCCCAAACAAAATAGTGCTAACAATCTATTAGGAGCAACGAAATTCATCAGATAAGTGCCAATCACCCTGCCCACCAACATCATCCCCATACTCAACGAAAAATAATACGATGCATGTTGATCGCTCATGCCCGGAATATAAATGATCGCATAATTAATAAAGAAAGCCCACGTACCTCCCTGCGCGGCCACGTTAAAGAATTGTGCTATTACAGACCATTTAAAATGTTTAATCCCAAATAGCTCTTTGTAACCACGCTGCACGCCCACTGCATTTCTCGCTTCTTGCAAGGGAGGAACTTTAGTAAAGAAAAATGCGACCGCAATTGCGAACACCGTTGCGCCAATAGTTGCATATAACATCTTTACAGAAAACAAATCGGATTGAGTATTTCCCGTAAGTACATCGCCCAAAATAAAAAAGCCACCCAAAATAGGGCCGATGATGGTTCCCACCGCATTGAATGTTTGAGAGAAATTTAAACGCTGTTCTGATTTTCGTTCATCGCCTAATGCAGCCGTAAATGGATGGGCAACGGCCTCTAGTGTCGCTAGCCCGCAAGCCAAAATAAACAAAGCAACTCGAAAGAAGCCGAACGACTCTGCGCCAGCTGCTGGTATAAAAAGAAAAGAACCAACAGCGTAAAGGAAAAGTCCTAGCAGCACTCCATTTTTATAGCCGTACTTTTTCATAAATAGCCCGGCTGGAATACCCATCACAAAGTAAGCTCCGAAAATAGAAAACTGTACCAGTCCCGATTGAGCCAATGAAACGCCCAACACTTTTTGAAAATGCCGATTCAATACATCGCCCATTGAAATAGCAACACCCCAAAGTAAAAAAAGGCTTGTGACAAAAATAAAAGTGGGTACGTATTTTCGATCGGTAAGAGGAATTTTTTCCATTTAATTAAGCGTTAAGTAAACAAAAATGCATCTGCTTTTGCAAGTAACCAAATCTGCACTTTTTTATTACCTTTAAACAAAATCATTAACCAAAACACCGCCTAGACTATATGCAACAAAAGAGATCACCATTTTTTTTTCAATTCACAAAATACTTGTTGCTGGCTGAACAAGTACTTTTGGGAGTGCTGATCATCTCGATATTACTGGCTTTTTTAAACATTGAGTCGAGCAACATCATGCAGCTATGCTTGATCGGGTTAGCCGGTGTTTTCTTTTTGAATGCCTACAAGCCGTTGAATATCCAACGATCAGAAGATGAAAAACTGGGAATGGCAGACCTACTCGTTTCAACCATTTTACCCAAAGTAATTTGGATTAGTTGTTCGGTTTCCGCTATCGGAATTCTATTCTATTTGCGACAGGACGCTCCGCAGAGTTACCAAAGCATGCTTACGATTGGAGGTGGTAGTTTGTTTGTTGGATTACTGTTGGCAGGAATATTTACGTTGGCTGGCGCAAAAAATGCAACCGCCCTTCAGCCAATTTTTTTGAGGGCTATCCCATTGCTTTTAATAGATGCTTTTATTTTGTTTAAGTGAAAAATAAAATCCAAACTATTGTTTAGATATTCTACCTCGTCAACACCAACATACTAGCCGCCAGTACTAGCAAGTCTTCATTCTTCACTTCAATCTTTTCATCGGCCACGATCAAGAAATTTTCATAGATCGTGTTTAATTCCTCGCCCTCAAATTTATGACCTAGTAATTCCATCCGGTGCTTCAATGCCGCGCGACCGCTACGAGCCGTTAGTACAATGGATGAATTCGGTACACCCACATCGGCAGGGTTGATGATCTCGTAGTTTTCGGGATGCTTCAAAAATCCGTCTTGGTGAATGCCCGAAGAATGAGCAAATGCATTTGCGCCCACAATAGCTTTATTTGCCTGTACTGGCATGCGCATCATGCTGCTCACCAACTGACTCAACTCAAAAATTCTTTCTGATTTAACATTGGTGTACAAGTCCAAATCTTTATGCACTTTTAAAATCATGGCTACTTCTTCCAACGAAGTATTGCCGGCACGTTCGCCAATACCATTGATCGTTACCTCGGCCTGCCGTGCACCATTTGTTAACCCCGCAATCGTGTTGGCAGTGGCCAAACCCAAATCATTATGACAATGAACCGAGATCACTGCTTTGTCAATATTCTTTACATGCTCAAACAAGTATTGAATACGCTTACCGTATAAATGGGGCAAACAATATCCCGTTGTATCAGGAATATTTACAACATCTGCGCCAGCAGCGATCACCGCTTCGGTCATTTGAGCTAAGAATCCTAAATCCGCCCGCCCGGCATCTTCTGCAAAAAATTCCACTTCGTAGCCTTTTGCTTTTGCGTACTTTACCGCCCACACACCTTGTTCTAATACTTGTTCACGGGTCGATTTGAATTTGTGTTTAATATGCAGGTCGCTCGACCCAATGCCCGTATGAATTCGCCCATGCTTCGCGTGGTGCAATGCCTCGGCAGCTACATCAATATCGTCTTTCTTTGATCGCGTTAAGCCGCAGACGGTGACATTTTTTACCGCTTTGGAAATTTCTACCACGGATAAAAAATCACCCGGACTGGAAATGGGAAACCCCGCTTCAATTACATCTACGCCCAATGCTTCCAATTCTTTAGCAATGATCACTTTCTCATCTGTCTTTAATTGGCAGCCCGGCACTTGCTCGCCATCGCGGAGTGTGGTGTCGAAGATTTGTATTTTGTGGCTCATAAATTAGAATTTAGAATATAGAATTTAGGAGTTAGAATGACTTCCTACCACGAACTGCCGGCTGCCTACTTTTTCAATTTGTTTCACTATCAGGCCTCCCATCGTGCTCGTATTTAAAATCTTGTCTTTCGCTGTTTTTGCATCAGCAATATCAGCCGTGCGATAGCCTTCCTTTAATGTTTCCTCCACTGCTTTGATAATTGTTTCCGATTCCTCTTTCAATCCAAAAGAAATATCGAGCATAAGTGATACAGATAAAATAGAAGCCAATGGATTGGCAATTCCTTTACCCGTAATATCATGCGCACTTCCGTGGATGGGTTCGTATAGGCCAACGGAATCACCAACCGAAGCAGAGGCTAGCATCCCCATTGAGCCGGCAATTTGAGAAGCTTCGTCTGTAAGAATATCGCCAAACAAATTTCCCGTAAGAACTACGTCAAAACTTCGTGGGTTTTGAATGAGCTTCATCGCGGCAGAATCTACAAATTGATGTTCAAGTTCTACGTCTGGATATGCTTTCGCTATTTCTGTAACTACTTGCCTCCATAAACGCGAGCTTTCCAACACGTTTGCCTTATCAACACTAGTAACTTTTTTCTTGCGGGTTCTCGCTGCTTGAAACGCTTTGTGTGCAATACGTTCGACCTCAAATCTTTGATAGATCATCAAATCATAAGCGGTGTTGCCGTCATCTTTTCTTCCCTTCTCTCCAAAATACACATCCCCCGTCAACTCCCTGAAAAACAAAATATCTGAGCCTTTCAGGATTTCCGCTTTGATGCTGGAGGATTCCAACAACTCATCAAACAATTTGATCGGTCGCAGATTGGCATACAGCCCAAGTTCTTTTCGCATTTTTAAAAGACCTTGTTCGGGCCTGACTTTAAGAGTCGGATCATTGTCGTATTTCGGATGACCTACGGCTCCAAACAAAATCGCATCGCAGTTTTTTAGTTTTGATAATGTCTCATCGGGTAATGGATTGCCGCAAGCTTCGATAGCATCATGACCGATGGTCGCTTCTTCAAACTCAAAGGTATGGTCAAACAACTCGGCAATTGTCCGCAACACCTTTTTACCTTCGGTAGTTACTTCTTTGCCGATGCCGTCTCCGGGTAGGATTACTATTTTTTTCTTCATTGCTTCAAAGTTGTTAGTTGTTAGTTTCTGGTTGTTGGTTGGAGAACTTATCTATCAACTAACAACTACGAACTATTAATGTACTGCATCAAACTCCCTAATCTCCTTATTCAAATTCAACAAGTAATCAATATCATCGTAACCATTCATCAAACAAGTTTTCTTGTAAGCATTAATTTCAAAGGGTTCTTTAACAGATCCTACTTGCAAAATCTGATTGGATAGGTTCACCACTATTTCTGTCGATGGTTTTTCTTCAATGGCTTGTAGCATTTGCCGCAAGAAATTATCAGACACAACAATTGGCAAGAGTCCGTTATTGAGCGCGTTATTTTTAAATATATCAGCAAAAAAACTGGAGACCACCACACGGAATCCAAAATCGTAAATCGCCCATGCCGCATGTTCGCGACTGCTACCACATCCAAAGTTTTTTCCGGCCACTAAAATCTTTCCTAAATATTTTGAATCGTTTAATACAAAATCCTTTACGGGATTATTGGTTGCATCGTATCGCCAATCCCGAAACAAATTATCACCGAAGCCTTCGCGCGTGGTAGCCTTTAAAAACCGTGCAGGGATTATCTGATCCGTGTCGATGTTTTCATTGGGCAGTGGAACTGCGGTAGATTTTAGCGTAATGAATTTGTCTTTGCTCATATTAGTTGTTGGTCGCTAGTTGTTGGTTGTTAGCTTTCTATTAACTAGCAACGATCAACTAACAACTATCAAAATTTCCTCACATCTGTAACCTTTCCTGTAATTGCTGCCGCTGCCGCACTTAACGGACTAGCTAAAAAAGTCCTTGACTTTGGCCCTTGTCTTCCTTCAAAATTCCTGTTCGAAGTGCTGATGCAATATTTGCCAGCCGGTACTTTGTCTTCGTTCATACCTAAACAAGCCGAACAACCTGGACTTCTCAATTCAAAACCAGCTTCTTCAAAAATTTTATCTAACCCCTCTTTAATCGCCTGTGCTTCGACTTGTTTCGATCCGGGTATCACCCATACTTCCACATTCTCCGCTTTCTTTTTTCCTTTTACCATATCAGCGACCAAACGCAAATCTTCAATGCGCGCGTTTGTACAACTGCCAATGAAAACATAATCAATAGCTTTACCGAGCAGTTGCGAGCCAGGCTCAAGACCCATGTATTCCAATGACTTTTTAAAGGAACCTTGCTCGCTGATTCCTGCCTGCTGGCCATGCAAGTCCGTGAGTTCGCTCAGCGTTGGAATGCGATCCGTAACTCTCATACCCATGCCCGGATTCGTACCGTAGGTGATCATCGGGGCAATGTCGGCCGCATCGTATTGTAATACTAAATCGTACGAAGCTCCATCATCGGTTGCCAATTTCTTCCACTCTTCAACTTTTTTATCAAAATCATTTCCTTGGGGCGCAAACTTTCTTCCTTTGATATAATTAAAAGTAGTTTCATCAGGCGCAATCAATCCACCACGCGCGCCCATTTCAATACTCATGTTGCAAATAGTCATGCGTGCTTCCATGGAGAGATTGCGAATAGTATCTCCTGCATACTCCACAAAAAAGCCAGTGGCACCACTGGCTGAAATTTTTGAAATGATAAAAAGAATAATGTCTTTACTGACCACACCTTTTCCTACTTGCCCATTGATTTCAATCTTCATGGTTTTGGCAGGGTATTGCAAAATACACTGAGTCGCCAACACCTGCTCTACTTCACTCGTGCCAATACCAAAAGCAATATTTCCGAAAGCTCCATGCGTGCTGGTGTGACTATCACCACATACGATGGTCATGCCCGGTAATGTTAAACCCAACTCGGGGCCAATAATATGAACAATGCCTTGATAGGGATGACCGAGATCGTACAACTCAACACCAAACTCTTTACAATTTTCGCGGAGCTTCTCTACTTGATGACGACTCAATGCTTCTTTGATGGGAAGATGCTGATCTTTAGTAGGAACGTTATGGTCGGCAGTCGCAGTTGTTCTTGACGTGTTGAAAACTTTGATTCCACGTTTCTTCAATCCGTCAAATGCCTGTGGGCTGGTAACTTCATGAATAAAATGGCGGTCGATAAATAATGCATCGGGGTAACCCTCGGCACTTTTAACGACATGCGATTCCCATATCTTCTCAAAAATAGTTTTTGGTTTTTGTTCGCCCATCTGCTGGTTACAACTGTTAGTTTGGCACAAAGCCTTTGAAACGAAACCGCCCCGTCAACATTTTTGCATGATTGACAGGGCGATTTGCTAGTTTACTTTAGTGTTACGAAGATGAGAATTTTTCTGTTGGTGGCTTTATCTTTTGAAGAAAAAATTTATTGGCTCACAAGTGTTAGTTTGATAATTGGATTTTTTTTCAAATCAAAGCAACTCCGCATCTGAAGTAATCGCGACCTTCAACGCCTTTGAGATAATGCAATTTTTCTCGGCACTCTTTGTGACTTCTTCAAATTGTTGCGCTGAAATCCCCGGTACTTTTCCTTTGATCGACAAATGAATACCCGTGACGTCTAAGCCTTCCAAAGTGAGTGTTGCACTTGTATCAAGCGAAGTGGCTATAATTCCGGTTTGTGCAAGCGTAGCTGACACTGCCGTGGTAAAACAACCGGCATGAGCAGCCGCTAATAATTCTTCTGGGTTGGTACCCACTCCATCTGCAAATCGAGTGTTAAAAGAGTATTGTGTTTTATTCAATACCGTACTTTGCGAGGAAATATTTCCATTGCCGGTTTTCAAATCTCCTTCCCAGTGTGCTGTTGCCGTGCGTTTCATATATTTTATTTTTAAGTTGTTGGTTCTACCAAAAAATCCTTTCGATTAGTTCTCATCATTTCCACCAAGGCAGCGGTAGTGTTAATTCATTTACAGAGTCTATTACAAGATCCGGCTTAAACGCATAACGACCCAAATGTTCTTTTTTCGTAATTCCACTTAACACTAAAATTGTTTTATAGCCCATTTGCACTCCTCCACGAATGTCGGTGTCCATTGTATCACCGATGATGGTAGTCTCTGCCGTTTCAAGGCCTAGCGCTTTTCGGGCGGAACGCATCATTACCGGGCTTGGCTTGCCCACTACAAATGCCTTAACGCCAGTTGCCTCCTCAATCATCGCGCTGGTAGCAGCAATGCCTAAATTATCCCATCCTTTTTTCTTGGGCGATGGATCGCGATTGGTGATAACAAATTTTGCGCCCGCTAAAATCATGTCAACTGCGCGTTGTACCATTTCTAATGTAAAATTCCGGCCTTCACCCAATATTACAAAATCGGGGTCTGAGTTTACGAGCGAAATTCCGTTTTCATGCAAACTATTGACAAGACCTCCTTCACCTAACACGTAAGCAGTGCCTTGGGGTATTTGACTAGCTAAAAATTTACCGGTTGCCATCGCACTGGTATAAACGTGTTCCTCGGTTACTTTGATTCCCAGCTTTTCCAGTTTACGCACAGCATCCACGCGCGTTCGCTGGCTGTTGTTGGTCATGAACATAAACGGAATTTTATCTGTCAATAACTTAGCAATGAATTTATCTGCACCCGGTATCAGCGCATCACCGCTATAAATCACTCCGTCCATATCAATTAATAAACCTTGTTTCATGATGAAGTAAATTATTTCCGTCTATGAGTTCAAGATAGACTTTTAAAATGTCATTTGCCGTAGAGAAATCCTATTTTATAAAAATATTTTTCAAATAACGTTTGCGAACGTCTCGATAAATATAAAAATCAGAATCGATGGTCGCTATTTCCTTAATGTTGCGTTCTTCAGCAGCGACTATTAAGGTAGCATCCGCCAAGTCCATCGGCACATCTTGAAACTTATTGCAGAGTTCTATCATTCTAGCTATAGATGAATATTCTGTTTCAATCAAATGTAGACCACCTCTGTTAATCCACTGCAAAAAAGCAACTTGGGTACGTACACTAAAGGCCAACATGTGTGATGTTTCAGTAACAACCGGCCATGTAGTAAGTAATGTTCCTCTGTAACTTTTTAAAAATTGAATAGCTTGGATGTGGTAGTGATCACTTTTGTCAAAAAGCGCAATCAATGGCCCCGCATCAATGAGAATGCTTTTCATTAAGAAGTTCTTTTATTCTTTTCTTATAAGTAGTTGATTTATTTTTAACTCTGCTTCCTTCTTGCCCAAAAAGATCTGCACCCACTTCATACGGTTTTGAATTTTTGCGATGTTGAACAAGGTACAACGCAATGGCCTCTTTTACAACCTGAGACTTGGGCAGCCCCTCCATTTCGCAGTATTCGTTCAGCACTTTCTCTTCGGCCGGTGATAGCCTAACGGTAAGCATACGTATATTTTAGTTTGTAATACAAATGTAATACAAAATTTTTTTACATGCAAGTATTCTGAAAAAACGGTTACTATTGGCCCAGTGCAATTTTCCTAAGCAATGCTATTTCCAATTCATGATACTTTCGATTCTTATCATTCTTAAAATGATAATTGGAGGAGAGTTTTACAATCACCATGTCTACTTGTGGATCTACATAAATGAATTGATCATAAATTCCTTGGGCATTAAACTCACCTGTGCTTCCCTCGGGTATCCACCATTGAAATCCATATCCATCACGCAAAGCGGCACTTTCCCGTTTGCCCGGCATTACATGTGGGGCATCCGGTGTAATGGAGGCAAGAACCCATTCCCTTGGCACCACCTGTCGGCCTTGCCAACGGCCGGTATCTAAAAATAACTGCCCCAACTTGGCATAGTCGCGGGCGGTAATGTTCAAACCACCCAATGCGAATTCCATTCCCGTTTTATCTACAATCCAAAAAGCTTCAGCTTCAGCACCAATCTGCGACCAAAGTTTCTCTTTCATGTATTCTGAAATCGTCTGGCCAGTTGCTTTTTTCAAAATCATACCCAACACTTGCGTATCGATGCTTACGTAGTGATTATAAGTGCCCGGCTCACGCTCTCTCTTTAATGACTTCGCAAAATCGGACATGGGCATGCCCAGTGCAAAATACCGCCCCATAATATTAATATCGGAGTTGAAGTCCCCGTAGTCTTCATTAAACCCAACCCCCGATGACATTTGAAGTAAATCTTTGATTCGAACTTTGTCGTAACCCGTGCCCGCAAAATCAGGCAAGTAATCGGTGACTGTCTCTTCTATGCTTTTAATCTTTCCTTCTCCAATGGCAATTCCAAACAAAGCGGAAATAACGGATTTGGACATAGACCACGAAATGTGGTGATCGCTTTTGGTAAAACCGTTGGAATAATATTCATAGCGAATGGTATCATGCTGAATAATTAGCAAGGCATCCGTAAGGGTATGATCAAGGAAAGCCTTCGTATCAATAGTAGAATCTTTTAACTGAAAGTTCTCAATCAATTTATAGTGCGCGGCACTGACAGCGAAAGGAACTGAAATAGCAGGTTGTGGCACTGTTGAGCAAGGAAAAATACGATTTACACCTCGAAAATTTTCGGAGATGTTGTCCTTATCAAAAAAAGTAAGGACTTTGTACAGTTGGTAGGACTCCTGGCGAAAAAACAATACAACAACGAGAGCAGTAATGCCTATTAAAGCCGCCAGGCCAACAAAAATTTTGCGGATGAGAGTCATGTAGTTACAATTTGATTTCAATATAGGTATTTGGGGCGGACTTCTTCAAAATCCATTTTCTGTAAAAATTTCTAAATTTGTAGTAGAAACACTAATCTATGAGACAAATTACCGTTCAAGTCCCCAACAAAAAGTACGAAATGTTCATGGAATTAATGAAGAGCATTTCTTTTGTGAAGAAAGTAAAAGTAGACGATGAACCGACTAAGGAGGAAATTTTGGAGGGGATAAAGCAGGCTGTTAAGGAACTGAATTTGATAAAAGAGGGTAAATTGAAGGGTAGGCCAGTACAAGAACTACTTGATGAGCTATAAGATAATTTCAATCCCGTTTTTCGACCGTCAATTTAAAAGACTTGCCAGAAAGTTCCCATCTTTAAAAAGCGATTTCCAAGATTTAGTTAGTTCGCTTATTGATAACTCTACTCAGGGTGATTCATTAGGAAAAAGCTCTTATAAAATCAGGTTATCAATTAGTTCAAAAGGGAAAGGAAAAAGTGGTGGAGCAAGGGTGATAACTCACGTCCATATAACTGGGGAGACTGTTTACTTGCTAAACATCTACGATAAATCAGAACAATCCTCGATAGCGAATAACGACTTGTTGAGTTTGATAAAAGAGATAAAAAAATAAACCCTTAGACTAAATACTCAAACAAATTCTCATTCTGATTTACCAGCGTGTAATTGAGCTTATGGCTATTCATACGCTCGATCAGAAACGTAAAATCATCTTTTGATTTCACTTCGATGCCTATTAGGGCTGGACCTGTTTCTTTATTGTGTTTCTGAATAAATTCAAACCGAACGATGTCATCATTTGGACCAAGGATATGGTTCACAAATTCTTTGAGTGCACCCGGGCGTTGGGCAAAGCGAACGATGAAATAATGCTTGAGCCCCTCATATAATAAAGACCGCTCTTTGATTTCCTGCATACGATCGATGTCGTTGTTGCCTCCGCTGAGGATACAAACGACTTTCTTTCCTTTAATCTGATCAGCATATTGCTCCAACGCGGCAATAGATAACGCTCCTGCTGGCTCAGCTACAATTGCATCTTCATTATATAGTTGTAAAATTGTAGAACTTACTTTGCCCTCCGGCACCAACAGCATATCGGCCAGTGCATCTTTACAGATTTCAAAATTTTTGTCCCCAACTTTTTTTACCGAAGCGCCATCTACAAAGCGCTGGATAGAATCCAAAATAACTGGCTTGCCTGCCTTCAAGGCTTCCTTCATCGAGGGTGCGCCTTGTGGCTCCACACCAATCATCTTTATAAGTGGCGCATAGATAGCAAAGTAACTTCCCATTCCTGCCGATAGTCCACCACCACCCACTGGAACAAAAACATAGTCAATATTCGATTGCTCTTCTAAAATCTCTTTCGCCACCGTTCCTTGTCCCTCGATTACTTTTTCATGATCAAAAGGTGGGATGAAGATCATGTCCTTTTCTTTCGTGAACGTAAGTGCATGAGTTTGGCAATCATCAAATGTATCGCCCACTAACACAATCTCCACAAAGCCATTCCCAAACATTTTAACCTGATTAATTTTCTGTTTGGGTGTAATGGCAGGCATATAAATCACGCCTTTAATATTCAACAACTTGCACGAGAGCGCTACACCTTGCGCATGGTTACCAGCACTCGCGCATACTACTCCACGATTTCGTTGGTCTCCAGTAAGACTCTGGATCAGGTTATAGGCCCCGCGGATTTTATACGAGCGAACGACTTGCAAATCCTCTCGTTTCAAATAAATCTCCGCCCCAAACTTCTCCGATAATTTTCGGTGAAACTGCAAAGGGGTTTTGAGCACTATGTCTTTGAGAATGAGATGCGCGCGGTTAATGTCGATTTGTGGGCTTAGCAAGGATACCATTTTTGGTTGTTAGTTATTAGTTGTTAGTTATTGGAAGGTCTTTACAACCAACCAGTAACTAACAACTGCCAACTATTTTAATTTATCATGCTCGCCTCCACATTCGCCTTCTCTGGTCGCAACGACCGTACGGCTGCGCCTGCTTGCCACAATTCGCTCTCGCGAACTTCTTTCAATTCTTCTGCCAGTTTCTCGCGATAGTCTGGTTTACTACAAGTCTCGATGGTGCGCTTTGCTTCCGCACCGCTTGCTACACTTGCATATAATTCTTTAAACACAGGAAGTGTTGCTGCTTTAAATTTCTTTTTCCAATCCAATGCACCGCGCTGTGCTGTTGTCGAGCAATTTGCATACATCCAATCCATTCCGTTCTCCGCCACCAGCGGCATCAAACTTTGTGTAAGTTCTTCAACTGTTTCGTTGAAAGCCTCGGACGGTGAGTGGCCATTCGCGCGCAACACTTCATATTGTGCTTCGAAGATTCCTGCAATCGCCCCCATCAAAGTGCCACGCTCGCCAGTCAAATCAGAATAAACTTCCTTTTTGAAATCTGTTTCAAATAAATATCCCGCACCCACACCGATACCTAGTGCGATCGCTTTAGTTTTGGCATTTCCAGTAGCGTCTTGAAACACCGCATAACTCGCGTTGATACCTTTGCCTTGAAGAAATAATCTGCGAACAGAAGTACCAGATCCTTTAGGAGCAGCTAGAATTACATCAATATCTGAAGATGGGATGATACCGGTTTGCTCCTTGAAAGTAATTCCAAAACCATGCGAGAAATAAAGCGTTTTGCCTTTGGTGATGTACTGCTTGATAGTTGGCCACAATGCAATCTGTCCGGCATCAGAAAGTAAAAACTGAATGATGGTTCCTCTTTTAACAGCTTCTTCAATTTCAAATAACGTTTCTCCAGGCACCCAACCATGCGCAATTGCTTTGTCCCAGGTCTTGCTTCCTTTGCGTTGCCCTACGATCACGTTGAATCCATTGTCGCGTAGGTTCAATGCTTGAGCAGGTCCTTGCACACCATATCCGATGATCGCGATCGTTTCGTTTCGCAAAACATCCACCGCCTTCTCCATCGGAAACTCCTCACGAGTCACCACTTCTTCTATCGTTCCCCCAAAATTAATCTTTGCCATTTTTTTAGTTGTTAGTTATTGGTTGTTAGTTCTTTTTAGATATTAGTAGTCTATTATTGGTTATGTTGATCGTTCTAACGAGGTGGTTGTTTGGTCAACAGTCTAACAACTAATAACCAGCAACTGTCAACTACTTTAATCCACATCTACAATTCGTTCGCTTAATTCAAAATACAAATCACTCCCCTCCCTCGATCTCACATTTTCAACTTCAATTAGCTTTTCAAACTGATTTGAAACTTTCTCGATCATATCTTCTGTAGTATGAAGCAATAAAATCACGCCCCCTTTCCTAAAATCAATTTCATTTTCGTGGGCCATCAATTTTTTTATGCGCACCCTGCGCCTGTTGAGTATATTAATAATCCTGTTCAACACCGAAAAATTATTGTCCGCAGCCAGCTCCAATGTAAAATCCTTTTTCATATTTTTTAGATGTTAGACTTAAGTATCAAGACACAAGACGCCTGTTACAAATGTCTTGCTACTTATGTCTTACGACTTGTTACTTTTCGGTATTTCCAAAATTACCTCTCCCACTCCCGCACCAGCAGGTACCATCGGGAACACATTGTCTTCTTTGCCGACCACCACTTCTAAAAAATACGAAGTCTTCGAATCCAACATCTCTTGCAGTG
>Ga0163155_10000564_pt1 | contig 45270 bp, 36 predicted proteins | sample OliLakLV19SP4G1_FD_148611 | JGI IMG/M metagenome (GOLD analysis project Ga0163155, IMG submission 148611) | Freshwater microbial mat bacterial communities from Lake Vanda, McMurdo Dry Valleys, Antarctica - Oligotrophic Lake LV.19.SP4.G1 | ecosystem: Environmental > Aquatic > Freshwater > Lake >... | reverse complement strand
AACGAGCTAGCCAGCTCAAAATGCAGCAGCAATATCTACGGCAGCGCTACCGAATTAGCCAGACCAGTATGCTGGCTACCTATGTAGCCCTACTGCTGCTGTTGAGCAATACTGGCCTGCTGGCGCTTCGCACGCTAATTGATTGGGATGGGCTAGTTACTCTGTCGCTGTACCTGTTTATCGCAGGCATCCTGGTGTTCTTGATGGGCGTGGGTTTGGCCCTACTAGACGTTTACAGATCTCGTCGCTCTCTATTGGAAGAATTCCATGAGCGGCTGCCAATCAATCGCATCACGGTATTTCGCGTTAAACTGCCTCTGACGTCTCAGCGGCTCGGTCTTCGCAGAACCCAACGTAAACTGCCTGTTAGCTCTCAGTAGACACAAAGTTCGTCATTCTGGGGCAAGGGCTTGGGGTTGCCAAGCCCCCCTAGTTACTGACTGTGCAGGTCATTAAGCCACAGTCTCTATTGACACTCCCCACGGCTGAAGCCGGGGGATTCTTGGTTCATCGAGCCAACTTGTCTAAGCCAGTTGCCTGATTTAGATAGAGGTCGTTCTCTCCCCAAGCTTTAATTCCGCTGTGCCCCAGCGTATTGAGTCCCTTCTTTAGGATGTTGATAGCAGCATTATGGTCACGGTCTTGCACATGCCCGCAACTCGGACAGATATGCGTCCGAGTTGAGAGCGATTTCTTGACCGTTTCACCGCAGCTAGAACAATTCTGACTGGTATATTGGGGGGCAACTGCCACAGTCGCCACCCCATACACCTTGCCGAAATACTCTACCCAACGGCGAAAGTCACCCCAGGCTGCATCACTAATCGATTTCGCCAAATGGTGATTCTTGACCATGTTGCGAATCTGCAAGTCTTCCAACACCACGAGGTCATTAGACCTCACCACGCACCTTGCCGCCTTCACAGCAAAGTCTTTACGCTGGCGCTGCACTTTTAGATGCGCTCGTCCTAAACGGTTCACCGCTTTACGCCGATTCTTGGAACCTTTCACCTTCTTAGAAGCTCTGCGTTGCACCCGTTTCAGGCGCTTCTCAGCCTTCCGCAAATGACCGGGATTCTCGACGGTGTTGCCATCCGAATCAGTGTAGAAGTGGTTCAATCCCACATCCAACCCAATCGTGCGCTGAGTTGGCTCACGTTCTTCCATGCGCTCTACGTCCAGCACAAACTGAGCATAGTAGCCATCGGAACGGCGCACGATCCGCACTCGGTTGATTTGCTCAAGCTGATAGAAGTTCAGATCGCGGGTGCCCATCAGCTTGAAGCGACCTGCCTCAAACTTGTCGGTGAAGACAATGGTTTTGCGGTCGGCAGACAACTTCCATCCGGTCGTTTTGTATTCTACCGAGGCGCGAGTCTGATACTTCTTGAACTTGGGATAGCCCTTTTTGCCAGAAACTTGCTTTTTGCAGTTATCGAAGAATCGAGCAATGGCAGACCAGGCGCGTTCGGCATGAGCTTGTCTAGCCTGAGAGTTCAGCTTGCTTGCCCAAGGAAACTCAGGGTTATCCGCCAATGTCTTGCAGTATTTGTACAAGTCGTTGCGACTAACGCCTTTGTTATCCATCCAGAACCGAAGACAAGAATTACGGATAAACTGAGCGGTGCGAATGGCTTCATCCAAAGCCTCGAACTGCTGCGTTTTACCCTTCAATTTTGCCTCCAGTACCAGCATGATTACTCTGAACTTCCTAGCGTAACTTCTATATCCTACAACAAGTCTTCACCGAATCCCGAAAGACTCAAGGCGGCTAAAGCCCGCGACCGCTTACATCCCCATGTCTGAAGCCAGGGGCTTTAGCTCGTTTTTCGGTAAGACCGTCTCTAGTAGAAGACGGCGCAAATTTAGCTACCGTAGGGCGGGCATCTTGCCCGCGCAGGCTGGAAGCCTGCACTAAGAACGGTAGGTAGATTTACGCCTCAGACTACTAGTAAGATCGCCCCTTAATATCGGCGAGTTCTGCGGCTGCAAGCACGCCATCTTCTGAGTAGTAGCCCGACGCTTTTTTCGCTTCGATTTCTACTTGAGCATCGGCGGGCACCAATTCAGGTGGAATGGCAATTCGCTGCACCACTTCAATCCCCGCCCCGGTGATGGCATCATATTTCATGTTGCTCATCGACACCAAGCGATCGATCTTGGTGATCCCCAGCCAGTGCAGCACGTCGGGCATTAGCTCCTGGAAACGCATATCCTGCACGCCCGCTACACATTCAGTGCGCAGGAAGTAGGCATCAGCGCGATCGCCCCCTTCCTGGCGTTTACGGGCATTGTAGACCAAGAACTTGGTCACCTCACCCAAGGCGCGGCCTTCCTTGCGGCAGTAGATAATCACGCCTGCTCCGCCTGCTTGTGCCGTTTGGATACACACCTCAATCCCGTGGACTAGATAGGGTCGGCAGGTGCAGATATCGGAGCCAAATACGTCGGAGCCATTGCATTCGTCGTGCACCCGCACCGCTAGGGGTTTGGTTGGGTCTGCCAAGCTAGATTCATCGCCCACAATATAAACAGTTGTGCCGCCGATGGGGGGCAGAAACACCTTTAAGTCGGGGCGAGTGACCAGCTCAGGAAACATGCCGCCTGTTTGCTGAAACAAAATCCGCCGCAGTTCCCACTCGTCTACCTCTAGCCGTTTGGCTAAACCGGGCAGATACCAGACGGGATCTATCGAAGCCTTGGTCACCAGCAAGTTGCCGTCACTTTTGAGCAGATGCCCATCGACGTGCAGGCGTCCGGCGGCAATTTCGTCTTTGAGTTCAGGGATTTGAATGTGGGCACGGGTGATGGCGATTGTGGGGCGAATGTCGTACTCTACTGGATACAGCGGTGCAAACACTTCGCCAGCGATCGCCCCCCATGGGTCGAGGGAAACAATGCGGTCGGGATCACCCCAACTAGGATGAGGCCCAATCCGGATCGTCGGAGCGGTGTTGGTGAGGTCGGCCAAGTGATTGGGATCGAGCACGCCACTCGCTACCGCTAGCGCTCGGTAAACGCTGTAGGAGCCTCCATGCGTGCCAATCACGTTGCGATTAGCCTGACTGCGAACTGAACCAATCACTGGACCGCGATCGCGCGGATCTGCCGACCCCCAGTGCAGCGGATCGATTTTCGCTCCCACGCCATTGTAATGCGAGGTCAAAATGATATGCTTTTGCTTTGACTTGGGCTGTGCGTCTTTCATAACTTGTAAAGTTGCACCCTATGCGTAGTAGCATCCTGAATCTATCAATCGACACCGTTAAAATCCAAATCCAAATCTCTTCATCGTCTGCTGGGCAGATCAATCAAGACATCAGTTTTTCAATCAACCGTGTGTATTTAGAGTAATAACAATAATAGCAGTATTTTAGAATGCGTAGAACTACTCAATTGCTCATTATAAACAGTCCTGAATATTTTTTGATTTAAGATCTAAATTATTGACATACAGAGTCTACCAACAGGATTGATTGACAGGTAACCATCTGCAATTTCTATGGGGCTATGGCGTTTGCTTAAAAATGAGATCGAGGCTTTAATTTATCTCTAAAAAAGATGCAGCCAATTCTGCTATTTTGTAATCATATCTGTTTCGACAACGCTTAGCTCAGCCCTAATAGAAAATACTTCGTCAGTGATTATTTGAGGGGGTGAAATGATATTGATCCTCACCCTAAGGCTCCTACTGCTGCCATAGCTACTGTGCGACTAGCGCCAATTTCGAGATCCATGATTAATTTGGTTGTTCTACTGTCTTGGACTACCTAGATTCCTCAACACCACTGACGTTCCTGTATATATTTTGCATTTTCCATATATGCAAAATATATATACAAAAAAGCATGCAGGACTTAAGGGTTTCGCCAATTTTTTGATAGTTATCTTGACCGATTCACGAATTTCTTAAAAGTATGAAAGCAGACGTTATTCTAATTCAACATCCCCTGGTTCAGCATAAGCTAACGCTCATGCGTCAAGTCACAACCCACACACAAGATTTTCGGCGGTTGCTCAAGGAAATATCGATGCTGTTGGCCTATGAAGTAACGCGAGATTTACCGCTCAAATATGAAACCATTCAAACTCCGATTGCGGCGATGGCAGCGCCGATGCTAGCGACAGAAAAAAACATGGTAATTGTATCCATCATGCGGGCCGGACAGGGGCTATTAGATGGCATGCTGGAACTAATTCCTACCGCAAAAGTTGGGCACATCGGGCTATACCGGGAGCCGACCACCCTGACTGCTGTGGAATATTACCTCAAACTGCCTCACGACACAGAATATCGCAATATGTTGGTGGTAGACCCCATGCTAGCAACAGGCAACTCTGCGGTGGCAGCGGTCGATCGGCTAAAAGAGGCAAAACCGCTTTCTATTAAGTTTGTCTGCCTGTTGGCAGCACCTGAAGGCATTCAATATTTTCACGATCAGCACCCCGACATTCCAATTTATACCGCTGCGATTGACCAGCGCTTAGACGACCACGGTTACATCATTCCGGGGCTAGGAGATGCAGGCGATCGCCTCTACGGCACCAAGTAACATCCACTCCCTCAGACACTCCCTCCGATCGCCGTTGATTTGAGGGGGCAGGCTGATTGACTGATCATGCTAATTTAGGAAGCATCCGGTGAGCTACAGGTCTTGCAATTTTGGTAACTCTGCTTTAGTGTCAAGTAAATCTAAAGCTTGGACTAACTAGATTTATAATATCTGTTGCGATCGGCTGTTGCCCTCAGGCAATCGATCGTTAACCTTGTCAATATATTCTGTTGACAAACGCAATATCAGGTTATTGTCTCAAAGGTTGTTATTTGGAAGGTAGTGCCATGGACCCTGAAGTAAAAGAAGACGTGATAGAAGATTTCACCTCTCCAGAATTCATCAGCACCGAGGAGTCAGGGCCGGTGACTCCGTTTTCAAGCTCTGAAACTAACGAGCAATGGAGTCAGGTCGTAGACAAAGCAACGGCATTCTTGGCCGATTTGCCCGATTATTTGACAGATTTTTTTGGACAATACAAGCGCCCAATTGTCACGGCTGGCCTGATTTTGGGTTCTGTGATTGCCGTTAAGCTAACGCTGGCAATTCTGAGTTCGATCAACGAGATTCCTTTACTGTCGCCCACGTTCGAGTTAATTGGGCTAGGCTACTCTGCCTGGTTTATTTACCGCTACTTGCTGCGGGCATCTAATCGTAAAGAATTGTCGAGTGACTTTAACGAGCTGAAGGCTCAAGTGCTAGGACAGCGTAATCAAAATACACCCAAGCTTTAGAGCCGCTGCTATCGTTCATGGGTTGTGGGTTATGTGATGGTTTCAGCAATGGTATGGGTAGTGGGTTACAGCACTACCCGTGCTCTTTGGCAATACTTTTTCGCCATTACTTTCTGGCCATACTTTACTGAGGCTGGCTCAATCCACTTTCAGAGCGATCGCAATCAGGCTTAATTTCAAAGTAAAAATTACTGGCTTACGGTACGATTAAATACTGCAAGTAACATTGGCAGCTGCGCTTTAAACCCCATCGCTCTGTTGGTTCTGGCAGTGGCTCTTCATCTCACCGTAGACCATTTTCAAGCGATTCGTGCCTATGCTGAACACACCTATCCTCATGAGTGCTGTGGCTTGTTGTTGGGCATGAAGAGGCAAACTATTGGTGACATTAGCCACACTGTTGTAGAGCTGTGGCCTACTCAAAATGCCTGGACTGTTGAGGCGGCGGCGTTAACGGAGTCTCCCCATACATTCACCTCCACTCGCCGCTACTGGATTGATCCCAAAGATATTCTGGCAGCCCAGCGCTATGCACAGCATCACCAGTTCGATATTATTGGAATCTACCATTCTCATCCCGATCATCCAGCCGTGCCGTCAGAGTGCGATCGCACCTTGGCGTGGTCAGGCTATTCATACGTGATTGTTTCTGTGCTCCGGGGCAGCGCTCAAGATTTACTATCCTGGAGCTTAGACAACTACCAGCAGTTTCAACCCGAAGCCGTAGTGCTGACAGACGGTGACTGACCAGTTGATTCGGTATCTGTGCCCCCAAAAGTCCGCTGCCTGCTGCTCCAACTCTCTGCATTTTTAAATTCCCTACCTACCTTTTCTTTGCTATGCTCAACCCCAATCTGGACGAGATCCAGCTCACTAAAGACGACTACGAACGCTATTCGCGTCACCTCATTCTTCCCGAAGTCGGGTTAGACGGGCAAAAGCGGCTTAAAGCAGCTAGCGTGCTGTGTATCGGGACAGGTGGGTTGGGATCTCCGTTACTCTTGTACTTGGCCGCAGCGGGCGTTGGCCGCATCGGTATTGTGGATTTTGACATTGTTGATAGCTCTAACCTGCAACGGCAAGTGATCCACGGCACCTCGTGGGTGGGCAAACCCAAAATTCAATCGGCAAAAGATCGGATTCTGGACATCAATCCTTACTGCCAGGTAGATTTATACGAGACTCGTCTCAGTGCCGAGAATGCCCTCAGCATCATCGAACCCTACGATGTCGTGGTAGACGGTACCGATAACTTCCCCACACGTTACCTAGTCAACGATGCCTGTGTATTAGCAGGTAAGCCCAACGTCTATGGCTCCATCTTTCGGTTTGAGGGGCAGGCGACGGTGTTTAACTACGAAGGTGGGCCAAACTACCGCGATTTGTATCCCGAGCCACCGCCACCGGGGTTGGTACCTTCTTGCGCCGACGGAGGCGTCCTAGGGATTCTGCCCGGAGTAATTGGAGTGATTCAGGCCACAGAAACGGTCAAAATTATTCTAGGAGTGGGCACGACTCTCAGCGGACGACTGTTGCTGTACAATGCCCTCGACCTGACATTTCGAGAACTGAAGCTGCGGCCTAACCCCGTCCGCCCCGTCATTGAAACGTTAATTGACTACGAAGAATTTTGTGGAATTCCCCAGGCAAAAGCAATGGAAGCGCAGCAACAGGCCGACCTGCAAGAGATCACCGTAACCGAGTTGAAGCAGCTGTTAGACAGTGATGCAGACGATTATGTATTGATCGATGTGCGTAATCCGAATGAGTATGAGATTGCTCAAATTCCGGGCGCTGTCTTAATTCCGCTGCCCGATATCGAAAATGGCGATGGGGTGAGCCGGGTCAAGGATCTGCTCAATGGGCATCGGCTGATTGCCCATTGCAAAATGGGTGGACGCTCGGCTAAAGCGCTGGCCATCTTGAACGAGAGAGCAGGCATCAGTGGCACGAATGTGAAGGGGGGGATTGCCGCCTGGAGTCGTGAGGTCGATGCTACGGTACCCCAGTATTAGGCGGGTCTTCAAGCCGTTTAAGCCTAATTGAACAGGCGATCGCCCGATCGTATAATTCCAACGGGTGAGGTTTGATCATTGATTTAGCCGTTATTCTGAGAGACTTAGAGGTTCACTCTCAATTGCCTAGATTTAGGCACCTCTAAAAGTATTAGGGGCAGCGGGGGCTGGCCCCTAATTTTTTTGACCCATCTTCTGAAGAAATCCATAGCATATGAGCTGGAACAGGCTTCGATGCGATCGAGATCAAAGCGCGAGTTCGCCATCTTGTTACACTAACGGCAATATAGATGGTTTTAATAACCTTTTATGAGTGAAGCTAATCTTCGCTGCTCCTCTCTACCGGGTGGGTTAACGGAGCATGAAGTAATTGTCCGGCGAGCCTCAGGGCAGGGTAACAACGTCACACTGCAAACGAGTCGTTCTTACGTCCAAATTTTTCGGGAAAATCTGTTTACGTTTATTAACGCTGTGTTCTTTGGCATCAGCGTGGTTATGCTGCTGCTGCACCGCCCTGGAGATGGCTTTTTGGTGATTGTGGTCATCTTTGGTGGCGTAATTATTAATATTTATCAAGAAATTTGGGCCAAACGCAAGCTAGATGAAATCGCCCTGCTGAACCGACCCCGCGCTACAGTGATTCGCAATGGCCAAGAGCGTGAGGTCGAGCCGAGTGAAATTGTGCTAGGCGATGTGCTGCTGCTGCGATCGGGCGATCAGATTTTGGTGGATGGTCAGGTCGTGGGGGGTGGGCATGTTGAGGTCGATGAGTCGCTCTTGACTGGGGAATCGGAGCTGGTGCCCAAAACGGCGGGGCAGCCTTTGTTTTCTGGCAGTTTTTGTGTCAGCGGCACGGCATGTTATGAAGCACAGCAAGTTGGCAAAGCAACGCTGGCTTACCAGCTGATGGCTGGAGCGCGCGAATTTCGGCATGTCTACACGCCTCTTCAGCGGGAAATCAATGTCATTATTCGCGTGTTCGTGCTAATTGCCTGCTTTTTGTGGATTTTAATTGGGATTAGCTTTTTAAGCCGATCGCTCTCAATCAACGATGTCGTGCAGCGGGCGGCTGTCGTAGCGGGGCTAGTGCCAGCCGGTTTGCTGTTGGCGATCACGCTGGCCTACGGGTTGGGTGCCGTGCGGATGTTGGGTCAAGATGTGCTGATCCAGCAGGCCAATGCGGTGGAATCGCTCAGCAATGTCAATGTGCTGTGCTTAGACAAAACTGGCACCCTAACCACCAACCAGCTGATGCTACAGAGCATCGAACCGATCGGCATTTCGGACGCAGAGGTGCGATCGCTGTTAGGTAATTTTGCGGCTAGTGCTAGTGCCCGCAATCGCACCAGTGATGCGATCGCCCTTGCCTGTGAGGGACGGCAGCGATCGCCCGTGGTCGAGGTGCCGTTTTCCTCCAGTCGGCAGTGGAGTGCCTTGGCCTTCGACCAATTTCCCCAGGCTGGAACCTACGTGTTAGGGGCACCCGAAGTCCTAGCAAAAGTGGCCAGTTTAGATGCCCAGATCAGCGATCGCATCGGATCCCTTGCCGCAGCAGGGCTGCGCGTAGTCCTGTTTGCGGCCAGCCCCGATTGGACAAGCTTGCAGACTCAAGCGAAGGCATCCCAGCTTCCTCCTGACTTGACGGCTTTGGGGCTATTGTGCTTTAGCGATCAGCTGCGCCCAGAAGCCTATGAAACGCTTCAGGGGTTCAAGCAAGCAGGGCTAGAGGTGAAAATCATTTCGGGAGACAATCCACAGACCGTTGCGGCCTTGGCCAAACAGGCGGGGTTAGGCGATGACCTGCGCATGGTTTCGGGACCAGAACTGGCCAAGATGGACTCGGCTCAACTGACTCAAGTGGCGCAAACCCATACCGTGTTTGGCCGAATCACCCCCGATCAAAAAGCCGACCTGGTGCGAGCGTTGCGCCAATCCGGGTGCTATGTCGCCATGATTGGCGATGGGGTGAACGATATTTTGTCGCTGAAGCAGGCAAATCTGGCGATCGCCATGGAAAGTGGCAGCAAAGCCACCCGTGGCGTGGCCGACATTGTGCTGCTAAAAGATTCGTTCGCCGCCTTACCCCATGCATTTCTAGAAGGGCAACGCATCCGCAGTGGCATTCAGGACGTGATGAAGCTGTTCATGGTGCGCGTCTTCTGCGTGACGCTGCTAATTTTCTCAACCTCAATTGTCACCGATAGTTTTCCTTTAGAAAATAAGCAAAGTGCGATCGTGACGCTAATTGGGGTGGGTCTACCGACGATCTTTATCCCCCTCTGGGCCAAGCCCGTGGCGCTATCACCTCGCAGTATGGTGCGATCGATGCTGCATTTTGTCATTCCCTCCACGCTCACCTTGACACTGGTGGCACTGCTGGTTTACCTGCTGTTTTTGGTCAGCGCTGTCCTAGATTTATCGCCCTCCCAAGAATTAACGCAGCTAGACTACGCCATTCCTCGCAGCGCTCTAGTGGCCATTCTAATTATGGGAGAACTCTGTCTCATTCCCTTTCTGAAACCACCGACAACGGCTTGGGTGGGCGGAGAACCGCTGAGTGGAGACTGGCGCTACACCTTGATGGCGGTAGTGCTGCTGGGTCTATATATCGTGATTGTGTCGGTGCCGCTGTTAAGCCAGTTTTTTGAACTCACCTCCTTGAGTCTGAATAGCTACTTCTACATTGGCTTAGTCGCATTGGAATGGTGCCTATTGCTGCGATTAATTTGGCGAACTCGGTTGCTCGACCGCTTCTTGGGTGTAGATCTAAACTAGTTTGGGGCAAGGCTAGAGCACGCTCTAGCAACGCCCTATTCCAAAATCCACTCTGATGTCCGATCGCCTAGGTCAATTGGCATACTGACAGCTTTGCCCAACCGGGGGCGATCGCTAGTCTGGTCAATATATTGCTCCACTCGATCCGTGCAGCCCCAGGCATTGAGATAAGTGGTCACGTCTTCTAGGTGCTCTAGGTACTCTGCTTCTGTCATTGGAAATGACGCTTGTTCTAGGTATTTCCACATCACCTGAAAAAAAATCTTCCCCTGAACCTTGCGCAACTGAACGTCAAACGAGCGTCCCCACTTGGTTAGCAATAGCTGGTGCAGTTCATCGCCCGTCATAGTCCCCTTTTGTTTACGTTTGTTTACAGAAACCACTCTCTTTTGCCCTGGTTTCACTTTGGGCACAGCAGAAGTGCAATAATACTTCTAGAAAAACTGTAAACCATTGCTGCTCAAGGCTAATGCCTCATATACCGGGCAGGGTTTAATTCATCAAAGTTCTTACCCCATACGTTCAGTTCACACTATGGCTCAAGCTTCTGGATCGTCCGACGTGCCCGATTTGGGGCGTCGCCAATTTATGAATCTCCTCACCTTCGGGGCAGTAACGGGAGCAGGTCTTGGGATGCTCTATCCCGTGGTCAAATATTTTATTCCTCCCTCTAGCGGTGGCACAGGCGGCGGTGTAACGGCAAAAGATGCTTTGGGCAACCCCGTTGTCTTCAAAGACTTTCTGGCTAGTCATAGTGTCGGCGATCGCGTCTTGGCTCAAGGATTGAAGGGCGACCCGACCTATATTGTGGTCGAAAGCTCTGATGCGATCGCCAACTACGGGATCAACGCTGTTTGTACGCACTTGGGTTGTGTGGTGCCGTGGAACGCCAGCGAAGATAAATTCATCTGCCCCTGCCACGGGTCCCAATACGACAGTGCTGGCAAAGTGGTGCGCGGGCCTGCTCCGCTATCGCTACCGCTAGCGCATGCAGATGTGACTGAAGCAGGCACCATTGCCCTGTCAACCTGGACGGAAACCGACTTCCGTACGGGCGAAGAGCCTTGGTGGTCCTAGAGCCGCTACTTGATCGAACGCTTTTGTTAAAATCCGCCGAAATCCTTTGTTTATTCAACCGCATAGCAATGAAATTCAAGGTTTGGTCATCCCATTTAGTCCGTCATACTCAGGCTATCTCTAGCGGCTTATTCATTGCTCTAGTAGCTACACTGTTTTTCTTCGCAGGCGACTTGGTCGTACCCCAACCTGCTGCCGCCTATCCCTTCTGGGCGCAGCAAAACTACGCTAGCCCCCGCGAAGCCACTGGGCGGATTGTGTGCGCCAACTGCCATTTGGCCGCCAAGCCTACCGAAGTAGAAGTGCCCCAGTCTGTATTACCCGATACGGTGTTCAAGGCCGTGGTCAAAATCCCCTACGATACCAGTGCTCAGCAAGTGTTGGGCGACGGCAGCTTGGGACCACTCAACGTCGGTGCGCTCATGATTCTCCCCGAGGGCTTCAAAATTGCTCCCGAGGATCGCATTCCTCCAGATCTGCTTGAAGAAGTGGGTTCTACAGCGTTGCTCCAGCCCTATAGCGATACCCAGCCCAACATTGTCATTGTCGGGCCATTGCCCGGTGACCAATATCAAGAAATTGTATTCCCAGTTCTCTCTCCCGATCCCAGTACCGACAAGAGCGTTTATTTCGGTAAATACTCGATTCACGTAGGCGGAAACCGAGGCCGTGGACAGGTTTATCCCACTGGTGAAAAGAGCAATAATGCGGTTTACACGGCATCAGTAGCGGGCACCATCAGCAAAATTGTCAAAGCCGATGACGGCAGCGCCCAAGTAACCATTCAACCCGAGTCAGGATCGGCAGTGGTGGATGCGATCCCGGCAGGGCCAGCGCTGCTGGTGTCAGAAGGGCAGTCGGTGACAGCCGCAGAAGCGCTGACCTCGAATCCCAATGTTGGTGGGTTTGGCCAGAAGGATGTAGAAATTGTGCTGCAAAGCCCCAACCGGATTAAGGGCCTGATGGCATTTTTGGCGGCTGTGACGTTGGCTCAAATTATGCTAGTTCTGAAGAAGAAGCAGGTTGAGCGCGTTCAAGAAGCAGAAATGACGTTTTAGGAGCAGCCCCCATGACCACTGCAATCATTAATGAAACGGCTAGACGAGACTTTTTTACCTGTTTAGGGATCTGGCTGAGTCTGGAAGTGTTGGTGTTTGCAGTACTGCCACTGGTAGGGTTGGCGCAGTTGAGCGGCGGGTTCAGGCTGTGGTTTGTCGCTAGTCTGGCGCTAGGGATAGTTGGAGCATTGTTGCTGAGCTGGGGAGCACGGATGCTGCTGAAATCGAGGCCAACTGGCGATCGCCCCCGTCGTCGTGGGTTCCAGGCTCTCCTGGGTCAGGTAATGTGCTGGGTTGGGCTGCTGGGGATCGCGTTTCCGTTGCTGGTCATGAGCATTGAGCTTTTTACCAATGTTTTTGCGACCTTAACCCGCTAGCCACCCACAGCTACAGCTTCAAACCGCTTAGCTTAAGCGCATGGCTGAATTGCAAAACTGGCTTCTCCAATTCAGGAGAAGCCAGTTTTTTTATCTTTTATAGCTTTAGCCAGTCATCTTAGGACAAGGGGCTTAAGCCCCTTGTTGGCTGACGTGCTAACCTGCGTCCTAACGTTTGTGGAGACGGCTATATTTTTAATCTTTTTGAATCAACTCCGAGCCACCGCGATCTCTACGGGTCAACAGCCGTTGTTTTCAACACGTCAATCATCATGCCTTCGCGAGCCAGTTGGGCGTGGCGAAATTGAGATTGAACTTCAAGCTCTACATGGTCTAGAAAGTCGTCTTCGTGAGACGGATCATGATGAAACATCACCATCGTTTTGACATTGGCGGCGATCGCGACATCAATCCCAAGCTGCCACGCATCAGACTGTTGCCCTGCGGCGGCGTCTGGGTCAAGATAGGCTTGTTCGCCGTAGGCTGCATCGTAAATTAGCACGTCGGCCTGTTGGGCTAGATACATCAGGCTTTGATCGATTTGAGCTAACCGATCAGGCGATCGCTCCGTATCGGTAGCATAGACCACCGAGTGCCCATCCCAGGTGATCCGGTAGCCTAGAGCGCCTGTAGGGCGATTTAGAGCAACCGTTTCGACTGTTACGTCGTCGAGGGTGATAATTGAACCCGGTGTAATATCAACAAACTTGAGATCGGACTGCATTTTTTGCAGCGGCACCGGAAAGTTTGGCCGCAGCATTTGGTCAGACAAGCGCTGTTTAATCGACGCGCCATTTGGCCCCGTGGCACCGTAAATATGGAAACAGTTACCTGGCACAAACGCCGGGGCAAAAAACGGGAAGCCTTGAATCCGCTCCCAATGGGTATGGGTAAAAAACAAATGTGCTTCTACAGGCATTTCTTTGCGGAGATGCTTGCCCAAAATCCGCAACCCCGTACCGCCGTCAAAAATTAGCCGCTTCCCAGCCACATAGATTTCTACACAAGGGGTATTACCGCCATAGCGCGCTGTTTCTAATCCTGGTGTGGGTATGCTGCCCCTCACGCCCCAGAACTGCACCATAAACCGTGGCGAAGAGCTTCCCGTCCGGGAACGATCTCGCTCGGATTCAGAGGGCATAGAGTTAGACAAATCAGAGCCTAACATGTGCTGTCAAATGAATATATGGTGACACAAATTGGAAAAACCCTTATCTGGGAAAAATAACAGCTAAAAAAAATGGACATTAGCCGTTCCTAGGTTTCTCTAAATTTTAAAATCCGAGTAGGGCAAATGCTAAAACCAAACCTTAAACTACAAGCGCTATTTATGATACCTGCCCTTAAGTATAAAGGTCGAAACTGTAATTGACCTCATGCTTTTGCCTAAAGAGGCAAACCGATAACAGCCACTTAGGAGAAAAAGCCATCAGAGTGCAGAGAGGCAAGAGCGCGATCGCTCCATAGTCCTCTCTACAGAGTCTCACGTACCAAATCAGCCGTGTTTCTGCGCTATTTCTTGTATGCTTCAATACACTGTTCAACCAAGGGTAAAACCTGATCGACATCTTTCCAGCCCAGAATTTCTGTTACCTTTTTTTCTAAATTCTTGTAGGTTCGGAAGAATTCTGCAATTTCGTCTAAGCGATGTGGTGCAATGTCTGCCAAAGACTTGACGTTGGTATACCGGGGATCTTTGTCGGGAACACAGAGAATTTTTTCATCGCGATCGCCCCCATCGATCATTTCTAGCATCCCAATTGGGCGCGCTGCGATCACACAGCCGGGAAATGTAGGCTGATCCATCATCACCATGCCATCTAGCGGATCGCCATCATCTGCCAGGGTATTGGGGATAAATCCATAATCGTAGGGATATTGCACCGACGCGTAGAGCACCCGATCTAGGGCAAGCGCACCTAGATCTTTGTCAAATTCGTACTTGTTTTTGCTGCCTGCCGGAATCTCTACCAATACATTAATCAGTCCAGGCTTGGGCTGGGGGGGAATACGCGATAAATCCACAGTTGTCCTCCAGGGTTAACGAAAATAGTCAAGAAGAGTAATTAGCGCCGGATGGCACCCAGTCAACGCCCGCTATGCTGTATCTGCTGCATATATTTAAGTCACCATGCTTAAGGCACCATGCTATAAGGCATCATGCTTAAGGCATCATGCAGAGTATTGAACGTCTGCCGTTCAACCCACGTCTGACCAGCAGCCAGCCAGACCATCTCCCCGAATAGCATTTTAGGGGAAGACGGTCAGTCTCTGAACAGTCTGAGGGGCAATCCATCAAGCAGAGTCGCACTCTAGCTGCGAGGATTGCCGCAATAAATGTCTGAGACCGAGGCTAAGCTAGCACAAGACCCAAGGCGTACACCATAGCTTCAGGGCACTCCTTACAATCTCTACACAGAAATAAACTGACTGCTATTTATCAATGCCTAGCGTTGAATTAGCACCAGGGGTCGGGGGATAGCTGGCGGGAGAAAAAATTTCTGAGGAAGACAACGAGAAGTAGGAGATCGCTGCGACTGGGATGATTAGCGTTAAAACTGCAATCAATGTGCCTGCAATATCTGCTAACCGATTCAAAGCTTGAGCGGGGTGAGGTTCAACTCTACTACTACCAGGTTCCATAAATTAAGGTGGTAAAGGATAAATTGTACATGTAGCGCCTAGAACCTTGAGTTTAACGAAGGTTGAAGGCTGAATCTACCTACACATATAACTATTCTATCCCCTTCTTGATAAGAAAAAGTTATAGAGATTACCGTAACTCTTGATCGGAATTTATTTTTAGGCCACTTGCCTAGCTCTGACTCAACCGATCAGGATTGATACATCCTCTAATGCGGGTTACGTTTGTCGGTTTCCCCAATCCTAGGTAGGCTAATGAAAGAGTAAAATGCTTAAGATTTCTGAATCCCCATCCCCATGACGACCACAACTCAGGTAAAGCACGAAGTTAAAGATCTTTCTCTGGCAGCGCAGGGAAAACAGCGGATTGAATGGGCAGGGCGCGAGATGCCTGTGCTCAGAGAAATCCAGGAACGGTTTGCTAAAGAGAAACCCTTGGCGGGTGTGCGGCTAGTCGCCTGCTGCCACATCACCACCGAAACGGCTCACTTGGCGATCGCCATCAAAAATGCCGGAGCCGATGCTGTGCTAATTGCCAGCAACCCTCTGTCTACTCAAGATGACGTAGCCGCTAGCTTAGTTGCCGACTACGGTATCCCCGTTTTTGCGTTTCGTGGAGAAGACAGCGCCACCTACCAACGGCATTTGCAAATTGCGCTTGACCATCGCCCCAACATCATTGTGGACGACGGCAGCGACGTGGTAGCGACCCTGATTCAAGAGCGTCAGCATCAAATCCCTGACCTGATTGGCACCACCGAAGAAACCACCACGGGGATCGTCCGGCTCCAGGCCATGCTAAAAGATGGGGTTTTGACCTTCCCCGCCATGAACGTCAACGATGCTGATACCAAGCACTTCTTTGACAACCGCTATGGCACGGGTCAATCGACGCTAGATGGCATCATTCGCGCCACCAACATTTTGCTAGCGGGCAAAATGATTGTGGTAGCGGGCTACGGCTGGTGCGGCAAGGGCACAGCGCAGCGGGCGCGCGGCATGGGCGCAAATGTGATTGTCACAGAAATTGACCCAATCAAGGCGCTAGAAGCAGTCATGGACGGCTTCCGGGTGCTGCCAATGGCGATCGCCGCTCCCCAGGGCGATATCTTCATTACGGTAACGGGTAACAAGCACGTGATCCGGGGCGAGCACTTCGAACTGATGAAAGATGGGGCGATCGTGTGCAACTCGGGTCACTTCGACATCGAGATTGACCTGAAAGCTCTCGGCAGCATGACCAACGAAATCAAAACCGTCCGTCCGTTTACCCAAGAATATAAACTGACCAGCGGTAAATCGGTGGTGGTGCTGGGCGAAGGTCGCTTGGTTAACTTGGCTGCCGCCGAAGGCCATCCCAGCGCTGTGATGGACATGAGCTTTGCTAACCAGGCACTCGCCTGCGAATACTTGGTGAAGAATAAAGGCAAACTAGCTCCTGGCCTGCACTCCATTCCCACTGAAGTGGATGCAGAAATTGCCCGCCTGAAGCTGCAAGCCATGGGCATTGCTGTGGACAGCCTGACTGCCGAGCAGATTGAATACACCAATTCTTGGACGTCGGGTACTTAGGGATTGCCTAGTCCTGGAGGATAAAACTTCACAGGAATTTTACTTGTTTAACTTTTGGGTGTTGCTCAAGCCTTATCTGGCAAAAAAGCAACACTCAAATGTTAAAGTGTTCGCAGTATTTCTCAGGATTTAGTAGAAATCAATCGGTATAGATAAGTGGTTTGCTCCTAACCCTTGCAAATCACTTACTTGCATGAAATTGCTCACTTAGCCCCGGCTTGAACAATGGTTGATTGGATTACGCGGACGATGGAATCCCTGGGCTACCTGGGCATTGGATTGTTGATGTTTTTGGAAAACCTGTTTCCGCCGATTCCGTCAGAGCTGATTATGCCGCTGGCCGGATTTACCGTCTCTAAGGGCAATATGGAATTTGTCCCGGCCGTGGTCGCTGGAGTGGTGGGCACGGTGCTGGGGGCGTTCCCCTGGTATTTTGCCGGGATGTATTTGGGCAAGGGTCGTCTGATGCGGCTGGCCGATCGCTATGGTAAGTGGCTAACAGTATCGGGACGCGATATTGAAACGGCGATCGCCTGGTTTAACAAATATGGTGGGTTTGCGGTGTTTATCTGCCGTTTGGTGCCAGGGGTGCGCACGCTGATCTCGCTGCCTGCTGGGTTGGCGCGGATGAACCTGCTGGCTTTTTTGCTCTATTCCACCGCTGGCACCTTGATCTGGACACTGCTATTAACTTACGCAGGCTTTGCGCTAGGTCAAAATTATGACCTGATAGATGAATACCTCGGCCCTGTTTCAAAAATTGTTCTAGGTGGGCTGGCGATCGCCTTTGCCGTCTTTATCTTTTGGCGCTATCAAAAACAAAAAGCTCAACAGCGGTAGGGATGAATGGGGTGTGAATCGTTTCTTGGCTTTGCTGGGAAGCGATTCGCGTTAAAAATCCACCCTAATAAAAATGGCAATAGGCTCATCTGCAACTGTGTTTTTTGGTTGGTTGCAGAGAGTTTTTTCTTTTTATTGCGGCCTCGCTACTTTAGCCACCAAGACAATACTTAAGATAGAGTTAATCCTGGGCTGCTGCGTTCAGTATTTATACATAGGATTGAATCATGGGTTGATTTAATCCTTTATGTCTATTCTCGCGGTTAATGGCTGCATCTTGCATGGTTAACGTTGCTTTTCACCTTCAGACTTTTCTCTGAACACCAATGCTAGAGCTGATTAGAAGTCTGATCCCGCCCAGTCAATCCATTCCACAGGGGCATAGTTATTTGTGGCAGTTCCCTCTGATGCTGTTATCGGGGGACAGCGACGCTTGGGTGGCGATCGCTTCCTGTTCCATTCCGATCATCCTGATTTACTTAGGACGCAGGCGGGCAGTAGCGGTGCTGGCACAGTTCTGGCCGCGCCAAAGTCCACAGCAGTTAGAGCGCATAAATCAAGCGCTACAGACGCAAATTGCGGAGCGCAATCGGACTGAAGCCAGACTACGGCAAGTTGTGGCGGGCACCTCATCCGTCACGGGAGAAGAATTTTTCGCTGCTCTCGTCCGCCACCTGTCCAGCGCTTTAAACGTAGATTACGCCTTGATCTGCGAAGTGGTTGACCCCGCATCACAAACCTTCCGCACCTTGGCCTTTTGGTCAGTCGATCATCTAGCCCAGAATACTACCCTGGTGATGCAGGGCTTGCCTTGTGGATTGGTTGTAGAGCGTCAACAGCTCTGCTGTTTTCCTGAGCAGTTGCAGGACCTGTTTCCGGCCAGCAGCCTGTTTAGCGAAATGCAAGCAGTCAGCTATGTGGGAGTCCCCCTGTTTAATACTGGGCAAGAGGTGATTGGCACCCTCTGCATTTTGGACACAAAACCATTGGTTGAAGATGACAGCACCACCGCGATCATGTCGGTCTTTGGGGGGCGGGCGGCCGCCGAGTTGCAGCGCCAGCGGGCAGAGGCTGCCAAAAGGCTAGCTTATGCGGGGCTAGAATCTCGCGTGCAAGAACGCACCTGCGAACTGGTTCAGACCAATACAGCCTTAGAAACAGAGATTCAAGAACGTCGAGCCGCAGAAGCAAAAATTCAGAAGCTGGTAGAGCGAGAACGCGCCACCACTCGGGTGATTTTGCGCATGCGCCAAAGCCTAGATTTAAGCGCTATTTTTAACATCACGACAAAAGATTTGCGCCAAATAGTAGGGTGCGATCGCACGCTAATTTACCAGTTCAATCCAGACTGGAGCGGTACTGTGGTGGCAGAGTCGGTAGCGGCGGGTTGGGATGCAATTATTCCTCAAAGAACCGACAATCCTACCTTGACTCAAGGGCTAATAGACAACGCGGCCTGTGTGGTGAAGCAGATGGATGGGTCAGAAGTGCTGATTCAAGATACCTATCTGCAAACAACTGAAGGTGGGCGCTATCGCCAAAAATCTGGCCAGTGCTGTGTTTCCAACATTTATCTAGAAGGGTTTGACGACTGCTATCTAGCGCTGCTCGAATCCCTGCAAGCGAAAGCCTATGTGATTGTGCCGATTTTTTGTGGCAACCAGCTGTGGGGATTACTGTCAGCCTACGAAAACACAGGACCGCGCCAGTGGCAAGAATCCGAAATTGAGGTTCTGTCTCAAGTCAGCCAGCAATTAGGGATTGCCGTTCAACAAGCCGAGCTATTAGCGCAAACTCGACAGCAGGCTAAAGAGCTAAAACTGGCGAAAGAGGCCGCAGACGCGGCTAACCGTTCAAAAAGCGAGTTTTTGGCCAATATGAGTCATGAGTTGCGCACGCCCCTGAATGCCGTGTTGGGGTTCAGCCAGCTCATGGTACTCGATCGGACGCTAAACCCGATTCAGCAAGAGCATTTAAGCATCATCAACCGCAGCGGTGAGCACTTGCTGAGGTTGATTAACGACGTGCTCGAAATGTCGAAAATTGAGGCAGGACGGGTTTTATTAGACGAAAATTCCTTTAATCTGTATCAATTACTCAGCGGCATTGAAGATATGCTGCGGCTGCGAGCTAAAACAAAAGGGATTGCTCTGACGTTTGAATGGGCAGTGGCGGTGCCCGAATATGTGACTGCCGACGAGCGAAAGCTGCGGCAGGTATTGATTAATTTGGTGGGTAATGCGGTCAAGTTTACCGAGCAGGGTAGCATCACGGTCAGAGTGACGCGGCTCATCCCTTCCCTGACGGATGCTGCGGATGCGGATGCCACTCCCCGCATCAACCTGCGGTTTGAGGTGGAAGATACGGGTCTTGGCATCGAACTGAGTGAGCAATCGAGCTTATTTAAAGCCTTCACGCAGACTGAAACAGGTTTGTCTGCGTTGGAAGGTACGGGATTGGGGTTGGCGATTAGCCAAAAGTTTGTGCAGTTAATGGGCGGGAAGATTTCTGTGGTCAGCCATTTAGGGCAGGGCACCAGATTTTGGTTTGATCTGGCGGTTGGCAGTGGCAAGAAGCTCGCCCTCTCACTGCCCTCCACGCTAACTCAGGCGGTGAGAGCGATCGCGCCCAACCAGGCTACCTACCGCATTTTGGTTGTGGAAGACAACCCGACCAATCGGTTGCTACTGATGCGGATGCTTAGCCTGTATGGATTTGAGCTAAGGGAGGCGGTCAATGGTCAAGAAGCGATCGCCATCTGGCAAGACTGGCAGCCGCATTTAATTTTCATGGACATGCGAATGCCCATCATGACTGGGATAGAAGCCACGCGACAGATCAAAAGTACTCCTCAAGGTAAAAACACCGTGATCATCGCGCTAACGGCTAGCGCGTTTGATCAGCAGCAGCAAGCCTTTTTCACCGTCGGCTGCGATGACTTAATCCGCAAACCGTTTCAGCATCAGGAATTAGTCGAAAAGTTAACTCAGCATCTAGGGATCCAATACCTCTATGCTGAAGAAACCCTGGCACCTAAGCTAGACAGTTTGACCACCGACATAGAGATGCTGCAATCTCTACATCAAGCGTTCCAAAACTGTCTTGCCTCTTTACCTGTTGAGTGGACTACCCAACTAAAGCAAGCGGCTTTAGAAGGCAATGATGCCCGCATTCTTGAGCTGCTCCAACATCTTGCTCCAGACCAGGTGGTAGTTAAGAATGGCATCACGCAATTAGCTGAAGGCTTCCAATTTGGCCACATTCTTGACCTGTTTTAAGCATAGAAAAAAGCCATGGATTTAAGCGATCGCCCGACCCTTCCTAAACAGGCAGATATCTTAATCGTAGACGACACGCCAGAAAACATTCGATTTCTCTCTACGCTGTTGCTGACTCAAGACTATCAAGTGCGTAAAGCATTAAGCGGCAAAATGGCTCTGATCGCGGCTCAAACAGCGGTGCCCGATCTGATTTTGTTAGATGTAAATATGCCTGGAATGAGCGGGTATGAGGTATGTAAAGCTTTAAAAGAAAATCCTCAAACAGCCTCAGTTCCAATCATCTTCCTGAGCGCCTTAAACGATGTCACAGATAAGGTAAAAGCATTTCAGGCGGGTGGAATCGACTTTATTACCAAACCTTTTCAGTTTGAGGAAGTTTTAATTCGCATTCAAACTCATCTCCAAGTCCAAGATCTCCAATCTCAACTGCAATCAAACAATGCCCAGCTCCAGCAGGCTTTAGATGAGCTGAAATACATGCAGGCTCAACTGATCCGTAAAGAAAAGATGATGGGTTTAGGGCAGCTAGTGGCAGGGGTGTGTCATGAAATCAATAACCCCATTAGCTTTATTACTGGTAATCTTAACCCAGCCCGCGACTACATTCAGACTCTGCTCGATTTAGTGCATGCCTATCAGCATGAGTATCCAAACCCATCTCCTAAAATTCAGACCATCTTGGATACTGCGGATCTAGATTTCATCGCAGATGATCTGCAAAATATCGTGAAATCGATGCGGGGAGGTGCTAGCCGCATCCATAAACTGGTGTTAGCCTTGCGCATGTTTGCTCGTCTAGGTGAATCTGATGTCAAGGCCGCTAATCTGCATGAAGGGCTAGACAGTACAGTGTTGCTGCTGCAAAATCGTCTGGTTAGACAGCCAAACAGGCCAGCAATCGAAATCGTTAAAGAATATAGTAATTTACCGCTAGTGACCTGCTACGTGAGTGAATTAAATCAGGTTTTTTTAAACCTACTAAACAATGCAATTGATGCATTAGATCTAAAATTTAGTAGCCGTGACAGCAATTCTCAAGCTGGTTTAGACCAGGCGAATTTGCTCCCAGCGATTCGGATCTGTACAGAGTTTACTGCCGATCAAACCATTCGAGTTGCGATCAAAGACAATGGCTCCGGCGTGTCAGATGCAGTCGGGGCACATGTCTTTGAACCATTTTTTACCACCAAGCCAATCGGCAAGGGCATGGGCTTAGGGCTGGCCATTAGTCATCAGATTGTGGTGGAAACGCATCGCGGTAATCTGAGCTATTTCTCAAAGGACGATGAGGGCAGCGCTTTTTTAATCGAGATTCCGCTGACCTTACCCCACTAACAACGCGCTCTAGACGCTGATATTGCTGGTAAATCTGCTTGAACGGGTGAGGCTCTGGAGAAAAATCCTAGCAGTCACCCAAAAAACTCAGTAATATATATCGTAAGCATGTTTGTAACAGTTCATTAAATGGGAACTCTAACTGTAAATTTTTGAAGGTCGGAGCCTCTAGCCCAGCAGAATGGAGTTTTTCAGGCGCTACACCCGGATCATTGCCAGCACATTTTTAATTGTTGTGCTGGTATCCGTGGGTTTGTTTGCCTTGCAGTTTAGAACCCTATATGTGCATGAAATCAACATCTTACAAAATAGATTTGTTGAAAGCACCATCAACCTCGACTCGATTCTCAAATCCACCACCGATCAAATTGATGCCCTACAGGTGGTGGCTGAAGCTGAATTAGACTTAAATCGGCGAGAACCGCCCTCCCGGTTGTTTTATAATTTAATCCGAGAAAACTCTCCCCAGCCAGGATTCTATAATCTGCAACCCGACCTGGATGTTCAGCAAAAAGGCTCATGGGGTCGCTTGATGGGTCGAAGCCCGCTGAATCAAAGGTCTCCGCAGCTGCGCCGCGAGTTGGATATGGCGCTGCATCTCTATGCTTTGTTTAAGGCGACGCTTCAAGATATCCCGAGTGTGGCCTGGGCTTATTACACCTCTAAGCAAGCGTTTATGAGCATCTATCCATCCAGTGAGGATTGGATCTACGAAGATGTGATGCTTGATTTGGATTTTTACAAACTCGGTCTGCCGGAAAATAACCCTAACCGGAAACGGTTCTGGACCAATGCTTATATTGATACGGCGGGTAAGGGGCTAATGGTTACTAATGCGGCTCCTGTGTATGAAGACGATGAATTTAAAGGAACAGTATCGCTCGATCTGACGCTCAATGAGCTGAATACGTTCGTAAAAAACTTCAGCTACGCCCAAGGCAGTTTGTTTATTGTGGGACAAGACAATCAGCTGCTGGCGCATCCCACCTTAGTCAGTTCAGCAGAACAATCGGTTGAACCAGCCACTGAGGCATTCCCCGCAGAACTTCGGCCCCATTTAGGTCAAATCTTCCAAGCTGCGCCAATGGCCATCCAAACGGTTGGCTCGTACCTGGTGCTCTACCAAAATATGAAGTATGCACCCTGGCGACTAGTATTTTGGGTGCCTCAATCTACGATTGTGTTCTCGCTGTTGGGGGCGACTATTTTAGGTTCGATTGTACCGTTGCTAGGGGTGGGGCTGATGTTAGCGATCGCCACTTGGCTGATCCAGCGCGACTTCATTGCCCCCGCCCAGGGCTTAGTCAACTATATTCAAGCTGAAAATCAAAATCTGGCACCCACACTGCCCGCCGTGCCCGAGGCTTGGCATCCCTGGTTTCTCACCATTTCAACTATTTTCCAAGAGAACCGCAAACTGCTGCAAGAACTAGAAGCAAAAATTGTGGCACTCCAATCGGCGCAGCTGCAGCTGGTGCAAAGTGAAAAAATGTCTGCATTGGGCAATCTGGTTTCTGGCGTTGCCCATGAAATTAATAACCCGGTTGGCTTTATTGCTGGAAACTTGAAGCCCGCCAAAGAATATACTGTCAGTTTATTTAAGCTGATTGATCTGTATCAGACTAGGCTGCCGCATCCCGATCCAGAGTTAAAAAACTTTCTGGAAGAAATGGATTTGACCTATGTGCAACAAGATCTACCGAAGCTGCTGACCTCCATGACGCTAGGAGTAGAGCGCATTTGTGAGATTAGCACCAGTTTGCGCACCTTCTCTAGAGCTGATAAAGACAATACAACTAACTTTGACATCCATGCCGGAATTGACAGCACCTTATTGATTTTGAAGCATCGGTTGAAGGCTAATAACCGCCGTCCCGAAATTAAGATTATCAAAAAGTATGGCCTACTGCCTGAGGTTAACTGCTTTCCAGGGCAGTTAAATCAGGTGTTTATGAATATTTTGGCTAACGCCATTGACGCTCTAGAAGAAGCAAATCAGGAGCGGAGTTTTGGCAGTCTTTACACGAACCCCAACTGCATTACCATTCAAACCACGCTAGAGGAAGATGGCTGGGTTGCGATCTGCATTACCGATACCGGGCTAGGGATGCCTGAAGCGGTGAGGCAGCGTGTGTTTGATCATCTATTTACGACCAAAGCCGTTGGTAAAGGCACCGGATTGGGCTTGGCGATCGCCCATCAAATTGTGACCCAAATCCACGGCGGCAGCCTGAGCTGCCGCGCTGCGCTCAGTGGTGGTTCGGAGTTTGTGATTCGGCTTCCGGTCGGAGCCGCAACGTACGAAAGCAAGGCTCTATCGGTTTGACGTCTAGCCGATTAAGCGATCGCCACAGCTGCTTTAATCGCAAAGATTTTTTCAATCACCTGCGCCACAATTTGATCGGGAGTAGATGCCCCTGAGGTGATGCCGACCACAATCGCTCCCTCAGGCAACCAGTTCTCAATTACTTCTAGGTCTTGATGTAGCGGCTTGTGCTCGATGCGGTTACCTGGCCCAATGCGATCGCCGCTATCGATGTGATAGGAAGGAATATGGCGATCGACGGCGATTTCTTGCAAATGGGTCGTATTAGACGAGTTGTAGCCACCCACCACGACCATGAGGTCAAGCGGAGCATCGACTAGCTCGTACATGGCGTCTTGGCGCTCTTGCGTTGCGTCGCAAATGGTATTGAACGAAAGGAAGTGGCTGTTGAGCTGGTCTGGCCCATATTTTTGCATCATCGTTCGCTCAAACAGCTTGCCAATCTGCTCCGTTTCACCCTTGAGCATGGTGGTTTGGTTGGCAATGCCCACCCGTTCGAGGTCGAAATCGGGGTCAAACCCGACGGAATGAGAGTTGCAAAACTTGGTCAAAAATTCGTCGCGATCGCCCCCGTGCAAAATATAGTTGGCCACATATTCGGCCTGCCCCAAATTCAGCACAATCAGGTATGTGCCGGCAAATGAGCTGGTGGCCACCGTTTCTTCATGCTTATATTGGCCGTGGATAATCGAGGTATGGCTGCTTTTTTTATGCTTTTCTACGGTGTTCCACACCTTAGACACCCACGGACAGGTGGTGTCTACAATCGTGCAGCCTTTGTCATTCAGCAGCTGCATTTCTTGAACACTGGCTCCAAAGGCGGGCAAAATCACCACATCGCCCTGCCCCACTACCGCAAAATCCTTCCCTGCCCCTGCCACCGGAATGAAGCCTACCTGCATCTCTCGCAGGCGCTGGTTAACAGACGGGTTATGAATAATTTCGTTAGTAATCCAGATCTGCTCGCGCGGAAAGTGCTGCCGCGTTTCGTATGCCATGGCGACTGCTCGTTCGACGCCCCAGCAAAAGCCAAATGCCTGCGCCAGCCGAATGGTGACATTACCTCGTGTTAGCGTGTAGCCACTGTCACGAATTTGTTGAATCAGGTTGCTTTGATACTCCGACTGCATTTGCCCCGAAACGTCGTCTTCGTGCCCAAAGCCTTTGCGGTAATAATTATCGGAATTGTTGAGCGATCGCTTAAACGCTTTAGTATCCATACTTAACGTATCAACATTAATAGTATTGCCCAAGCCTACAATTAGCCTAGGACTAGCCTAGCAGAGATAGGGAAACGCGCCGAATCAGCAATCTTTCCCTACCCCTGTCCGCGCAAATACTTTACCCCTGTCCGCGCAAATACAGCTGCAAAACCGTGCGCCAAACTAGGTAGCCTTGCGGGTTGAGGTGTAGCCCATCGGTGCTCAAACTGGGGTGAAGGTTGCCCTGAGCATCGGTAAATGCCATATACAAGTCTAGGTAGTAAATGCCCTGCTCGGTGGCGATCGCCTTCAATTCGTCATTTAGGTGGCGGATGCGGCTGTTGGGCACTGTGAGTAGGCGATCGCGCCCTTCCCAGGTAGTGTCTGTGCCTGCATGAGGCAAAATCGACTGAATCACAATCTGAGTGTCGGGATGAGACCGCCGCAGCTGGCTGACAATCGCACGATAGTTGTCTAGCAGCACCGAGTCATCGACGCCCCGAATCAAATCATTAATCCCAATCATCACCAAAATTGTTTGGGGACGAGTTTGGTCGATTAAGCCAATCCGCTGCCGCAGCCCGTCTGAGGTTTCACCCGAAATCCCCTGATTCAGCCAGGTGCGTTCGGTGGGCAGCAGATCTTGCGGGAACCACAGGCTAATCGAATCTCCCAACAGCACGGCCAAACGGTCAGTGGGGTGTTCGGCGGCAACACGAGCCTCTTGACGCAGCAGATCAACCCACTGTTCGTACGTGAGCTGTTGCCGTGGTCCCAATGCTTCTAACGATGCGGCTTCTAAAGCTGCGGCTGTTGTCGCCGCCGTAGCAGGGCGAGGTGGCGCTAACGCTGCCGTTGGGGGCATGCGGTGATACTGCTGCCAGCCCAAGTGTAGTAACAGGAGGCCCAGAACACCATTGCCCGCCAGAGACCACCAGGCCCAGCGCGGCAGCGATCGCCATGACAAAATAGGTGATTCAGCCCGAGCCATGTGCCGCCTCATCGGTTGAGCAATTTTATCAGCAACGTTGGAGGGGCGATCGCGCATGAATGCCACTAGCGATAAAAAACAGTAGCCGCAGAGGGGCAGTTATACCAGCAGCGAATTGCAAAAAAACTCTCACCGCCAATCATATAGCAGTTTTCAGATGAATGCGGCACATCACAGATTCCAGAACAAGGGGCTTAAGCCCCTTGCCTATAATGTACCGAAGTGAAAAGGCTACACCTGATCACCCATCAGCATCTCGACGGCTTGAGTCAGCTAGAGCGGGCGGGATACAAATAAATTGGGGATGCAGAAACCGACGTTCCACATCCCCATTTTCGGCTCATTCGCTAAAGGCGATCGCTAAGAGCAATAGACCTAGTAGTCTGAGGCGTAAATCTGCCTATCGTTCGTAGTGCAGGCTTCCAGCCTGCGCGGGCAAGATGCCCGCCCTACGGTAGCTAAACTTGCGCCGTCGTCTACTAGTAGTTAGCACTGCCTGCCACTTCGCCCGAGCCACTAGTTACCCCATGCAGGCCACCCGGTGCCCCTGACGCATCTTTGACAAACCCAGGGTAGGCTTCCATGCCATGTTCGCCAATATCTAGACCGATCAGCTCTTCCTCCGCCGTGACTCGGATTCCCAATGTAGCTTTCAAAGCGACCCAGAAAATTGAGGTCAACACAACAGTAATCAAACCGCAGAGCAAGGTTCCGGCAATCTGAATCCCCAGCTGACCGAAGCCACCACCGGCAAACAAACCTGCTGCTGGCCCCAGACCATCGCCATAAAGCGCGCCGGGTGCGGCACTAGGCCCAACCGCAAACAGACCGACTGCAATAGTTCCCCAGGTGCCGTTGACCAAATGGACGGCAAGCGCACCAACCGGGTCGTCAATGCGAATGGCATCAAAGAAGCTAACGGCATAAACCACCAAAACACCCGCGACGAGGCCGATGATAGCGGCGGCTCCCAGGCCAACAAAGGCACAGCCAGCAGTAACACCGACCAAGCCAGCCAGGACTCCGTTGATGATCATCGACAAATCGGGCTTGCCCGACAGTATCCATGCCGTGATGGTAGCGGCAACGCCACCAAATGCACCCGCTGTGTTGGTTGTTAGCGCAATGTGAGCAATTAAAGACCCATTGCCTACACCCATGGTCGAACCGGGGTTAAACCCAAACCAACCCAGCCACAAGATCAAACATCCCAAGGTGGCGATGCTCATGTTGTGACCGGGCAGCGCGTTGGGCGTGCCGTCGGCGCTATATTTACCTAGCCGAGGGCCGAGAAACGCAGCCCCCATCAGCGCCGCCCAACCGCCTACCGCGTGAACTACGGTAGAACCAGCAAAATCCCAGAATCCAGCTGCTTGCAACAGACCGCCACCCCAAACCATATGCCCAGTAATGGGATAGGCGATGCCAACTAGCAGCAAGCTGAAAATCAAGAAGTCAACAAACTTAATCCGCTCGGCCACTGCACCCGACACAATCGTGGCAGCAGTTCCAGCGAACACCAGTTGGAAGAAGAACTTAGCAAACAAGGGAACGCCTGTCCAGCTAATGGCGCTGTAGGCTCCTACGTAAGCGTCCCCGGTTGCGGGGCTATTGTCTGCACCAGACAATAAAAATAGACCTTCAGTGCCAAAAAATGGATTGCCGTTGCCAAACATCAACCCCCAGCCAATCACCCAAAAGGCGATAGACGACAGGGCAAATACAATCAGGTTTTTAGAGAGCACGTTGACCGCGTTCTTTTGGCGACAAAAGCCCGTTTCTAACATGCAAAAGCCCGCGTTCATAAAGAACACCAGCATGGCAGCTACCATCACCCACATGGTGTCGATACCGACCTTCAAATCAGAAGTGGCGGCACTCAACGACTCTAGCGTAGGCGCATCTTGAGCAAAGGCAGCGGTGCCTGCAACCAAAATAATTAGGGCTGCTAAGGGAATGCAAGCTTGCCAGCTGGGCGATAGTTTGGTGAGAAGCTGAGGGTTCTTGAAAACCGATTGCACATTGTCAGAGACTGTATGCAAATCAATCAGCGATCGCCGTCTACTTCTTTTTTTGAGAAGGGATCTAGACATGGGTGAACGTTCCTTGAACTGGGTGAAATAACGTTTGGCTCTTACGAGTCAAAACTTGAATGAAAAAAATAATACAAGATAAGGAACCATAATACACAGCATTACGGAATCCGACTGAATCGCATTCTCTAGGTTTAGCGAACCCTAAAAAGCTTTGTTAGGCGTTTTGGGTTCAAGAGCGGCAGATGCAGCAAAACTTGTCTGTTAGCTAATCTAGAAGCGCAGGCAGGTGCAACAAAACCAAGAAGTAATTACTCAATGATTCCACCAAGGTAGAGGAAGTAAATCTGTGCCCTAGACTACATAAAGATAAATTTCGATCCTTGTGTCCCATCTCTACCAATGCGTTGAGGATGAATTACAAATTAACCGCAATAGTGCAGAGAAAAATCTATGGATGAAGAAATATATAAACATCCAAACTGTGTTCCTCCGCTCTGGACTGTGCACACCAAGACTGCGCCAATCAAAATCATGAGATGCACATCAAGATGCCGTTGCAGAATCAGCGATCGCTAAACAGCCTCAAACTGAGCGCCCAGGTCTGCTTTGTCGCCTGCTGCACCGTCACCCGCTGCACCGTCACCTACTGCACCACAATGTTAAACTGCACCAATTTCCCACTTCCACACTTTTCCAACATCAGAAATTAACGTTGATTCAAACGCTATCTTGATGAATTGACGCCCCGCAGATGTTGCAAGCCCCCTACCTTGATGATTTGGGGCGATCGCCCCCACGACATCTCTCGGTGCGCTAAACTCTGACCAATATCGTTGTTAGATCTTTTGCTGTTAGGGAATCTCAAACAAAGATCGAGGCAAGCCTGATTGTCGAATAATTGACTGCAAAGTGCCAGTACGTATCTCTGCATAATTTGGCACGGGAACGGTTATTGTCGAATCCTGATTGCGCTTTTGCATGATAATGTGGCTTCCACGTTGCCGAACCTTAACAAACCCGTGTTGTTCGAGGATTCTACACACTTCTTGGGCTGATAGAACGCGCAACCTACCCAATAATAACCTCCAAGCTAGTCACAAACACTTCACTGTGCAATCGACCCCTAATTTCAGACGGATCAGCCACTTCAAAGAATAGCTCTAGTGCTTCAATCAGGTTATTTCTAGCTTCTTCAACAGAGTAGCCTTGACTTGCAATATCTAATTGTGGGCATAAAGAGACATATCCGTCTCCTTCACGCTCGATAATGGCTGTAAATTGTTGGGTTCGACTCATAAAATTTACCTGCAAACATAACTCAGCATATCTTGGGTTGGCTGACTTGATGGAGAATACCATTTGTCATATTTATTTACATACTAGCGATCGCGAAACAGCCTCAAACTGAGCGCCCAAGTCTGCTTTGTCGCCTGCTGCACCGTCACCTGCTGCACTACAATGCCTGCTGTACCACAATGTTAAACTGCACCAATTTCCCACTTCCACACTTTTCCAACACCGGGATCAATCCTCTCTGATACTTAGGTTGTAATGGCGATCGCCCTTCGTCCCCAAAAGTTTCAGTGCGATCGCCCCTCATCTCACAAGTATCGAATGCGATCGCCCCTCAAATTGAAATTCTGGCGATCGCCCCTTACCTCACAAGTATCGAATGCGATCGCTGGGACTTAATGATGAATGCTAACAGATTACTTCAGCACACCGACTGAATGACTTCGTATTAATCTAACTTTGATGCCAACTGACACACTTTAAACTACCGCTACAACCTGTGAACCAAGCAGGATAACGACTCTGTTCAGCGGTTGTAAGTGAACCTTGAGATTTACTGAGAACTTTAGTCAATCCGCTGCAACAGAATTGTTATCCTGCTGTCAAGTACACTGTAAATCAACAAATACCCCATTGTGCTCACTCATTTTTCCGTCATCCAAATTTTTACCCTCCCAGGCACCCACTTCTAACATGTAAGGCACAAGAGACTTAGATAAACAAATATGGTCAACTGTTGATCGAGAAAGCCCTTTTTCTTGAAAATTCTCTTCGGTTACACAAACCAATGAAAGATCGCGGAAGGCTTCACTCAACATCTCTACTGACTGTTTTTCTTCATACCAACCCGAACCGTCTCGACTCTGATTGAAATCACCCGTAATACACATTAAATGGTCAGGATACAGTTTCTGGATCCGTAACCAATCCATGTGATGCTGTTGAATTAATCGACGATGCTCTTCCCATCCCTTTGCAGTTCCACTGGCTCCTTGATCATTGGCGTTAATTATTGCTTCAAGTTGTTTGGTTGATACTTTTTCTGATTGCTAGCGGTGAAGCTGTGCGGCGGCAAGTATCAAAAGCTGCTGACTGACAACCTAGATGCCGTCCGCACCAACGCAGTGTTAGCTAGCCGTCACCTCCCAGGTAACCTAAGTAAGCAGTCTCCTGATATCTTAGAGATGAGAAATCGCTTACTCATCTCATACTTATGGCTAGAATCAACCTATTAGATACGCGTACTACTAGTTTTGGCGACTTGATCGGTAATGGCAAAATTTACCGAGTACCGCCCTTTCAGCGTGATTACTCCTGGGAGGAAGAAAATTGGGAGGATCTTTGGCAAGATATTCTGATCATATACAGTAACCCTGATTCTAGCCATTATATGGGAGCCATCGTTTTACAAAGCTCTGGCACTTCAGACAAAGAATTTACAATCATTGATGGACAACAACGGCTAGCTACTCTAAGTATTGTTGCTATTGCTGTCATTGAGAAGATTCAGAAACTAGTGGAGCGAGAAAAGCATAAAGAAGCTAATCAGGAACGCCAAGAAATTTTAAAGCGCACTTATCTTAGTGATAGAGATCCACGATCTCTTCGCTACTCAAGTAAGATTATTTTGAACGAAAATAATAACGATTTCTATCAAAGTAATTTAATTAATCTTAGGCAACCACTTAATATACGGGCACTTTCAAAATCCAATCAATTACTTTGGCAAGCTTTCCAGTACTTTTCTAATCACTTGGAAGAACTTCAAGCGATTGTTCAAGATGGAGAAAGATTGGCCGAGTTTTTAACAAATGCAGTTGCCCAAAGATTACTTTTCATTCAGATTAATGTTGAGGATGAGTTGAACGCCTATACGGTATTTGAAACTTTGAACGCTAGAGGTATGGAGCTGAGTTCAACGGATTTGTTGAAGAACTACTTATTTTCTCTCTTTCAAGGGCCAGATGATTTGCAAGAAGCCCAGAGGCAATGGCGAAGAATTGTCAATACAGTTCAGATGGAAAAGTTTCCTGAATTTCTTCGATATTATTTAAGCCTTCAGGAAACTAGAGTAAGGCGCGAACGGTTATTCAAAATAGTTCGGGAATCCGTGAAGAATGGACAGCAAGCATTTGAGTTGCTGGATCAACTCGAAAATTACAGTAGTCTCTTCATTGCTCTTAGTAACTCTAATGATGATTTCTGGCGTGACAATCCAGAAAATCGGTCTTATATTCGCGAACTCGAACTATTTCGAGTAAAGCAGGCTTATCCAACTTTGTTTGCTGCATATAAGAAGTTTTCCTCTGATAACTTTACTCGCCTTCTAAAGCTCGTATGCGTACTCTCTTTTCGCTATACCGTTGTCAGCAGTTTAAATCCAAATGAGTTGGAAACGCTCTATAACAGAGTGGCGATTTCAATCACGAATGCCGAAACAACTAACCCAAGACAAGTATTTGATGCTCTTCGCTCAGTATATGTTTCAGATGAGAAGTTTTCACAAGATTTTTCCTTGCTCTCAATTTCCACAAGAGGACAAAAGAGAAAGTTGGTACGGTACATTCTTTGGAAGCTTGAGATAGATGCATCAGAGCGACAAGATATTAGTGAAGATGGCTTTTCAGTTGAGCATATCTTGCCTGAATCACCAACCGATGATTGGCGGAGAAACTTCACTGATTCTCAAATAGAAGAAATGGTGTACCGTATTGGAAATCTAACACCCCTAGAACCAAATCTTAATCGCCAAGTTGGAAACGGATCTTATTCGATCAAGCAAGAGGCTTACCAGCAAAGTGTGTACAAGTTGGCACAGAATATTTTGGCTGAGGAGTGGGTTGCAGATGTGCTAGCTACAAGGCAACGACAATTGGCACAGCGTGCTACTCATATCTGGAGATCCGATTTTTACTCGTAAGGGTTGACTTGCGTTGAATTCCTTATGAATATGACAGTCTCAAGAAGCGTCAATGCCGAAGAGCTATGGCTAGCCAACAACTTATTAGACGGAAATTTTCCGCATACCTTACCCAAATAGGGCAGACAGGCCAATTATTTCTATATATCCATGTCAATTTAGGTCGGCAGGCAGAATAATTTTGCATAATATTCCAATTTGGGTGAACAGGCGGAGGCTTTCCGCATGTTAGGCGCTGTTTAATCGGTAGAGAAAATATTGCTATATTTCTTTATCAGCAGTTCCTACTCTCCAAAGCGGGGATGCGGTATCGGAGAATCTAGAGACTACGTTAGGGATTGGTCACACAATCTGTGGACTCAGTGATTGGCAGAGTGACGGGTATGCCCGTATGCTTGCTGACTAAGGTTGGTAAACGACTCCGCAGTCGAGCCGCCCGTTCTACCCAAAAGTCTAGCACCACTCAATGCTGTTGACTCCAACATTGGACGACTAACCGCAAACTGATCAAGCAGTTTACAGCTAATGGAGATTTTACTCTCTATCTAGCCACTCTGCCTTGTGCGCGGGGTGGCTAGGTTTTTGGGGTTCCTTAATATGCCTAAAGTGCAGGAGAACCCCGATGTTTGAGACGTTGAATGATGTGACGGCGCGCAGTTTTTTGATTCATGGTTGCGATCGCGACCCCACAGATCGACCGCTACCGCTAATTTTGCCGCTCTACTTCAACCCGCTGGCTCCCGGACAAGAGCAGATGCGGGTTTTGCTGATTAGTAGCCCCACCTGGGTGCGCAAAACTATCCACGACCTGCACGCCCGTGGGTTTGCCAACGCCAACGATCGGAGTAGTCTGCTCCCCGGTGCCAATCCTGGCGAAGTGGTCAGCATTTTGACTCGGCGGCGACAGCGGCAATAGGCAGCTTTAGATCGAACGGGAGCGATCGCCTCCATTCGTGGCCTAGTCATAGCATCGAGCCTGTCTCTTTACAATCCTGTCCCTTTACAATAAAGAGGATTAGGATTACCTAATCTTCATCCTTTGCCCTATGCTGCTATGACTGTCTCCCACATTTCTACCCCCGACCTCACCGATCTCGCCCAACACACACGAGTAGCGGCGCGATCGCTAGCAGCCCTGCCAACCGCCGACCGCAATCGGGCGATCGCCTCCATTGCCCAGGCATTAGAGACAGCGGCTCCGCAGATTTTGGCAGCCAATGCAGCAGACTGTGAGGCGGCGATCGCGGCGGGGTTGGCGAAGCCGCTATATGGGCGGCTGAAGCTAGATGCGACAAAACTGGCTGGGGTAATTGCGGGCGTGCGCGACGTGGAGCGATTGCCCGATCCGGTGGGAACTGTGCAGATTCATCGCGAGCTAGACCAGGGGCTAGTGATGACGCGAATTACCTGTCCGTTGGGCGTGTTGGGGGTAATTTTTGAGTCGCGGCCTGATGCGCTGGTGCAAATTGCATCGCTGGCGGTGAAGTCGGGCAACGGGGTAATTTTGAAAGGCGGGCGGGAGGCGGTGCGCTCGTGTGAGGCGCTAACGCGGGCGATCCATCAGGGGCTAGAGGCGGCAGGCATAGACCCAGCGGTGGTGCAGCTGCTAACCACGCGGGAAGAAACGGTGGCGCTGCTGCAATTAGATCAGTACGTGGATTTAATTATTCCGCGTGGCTCTAATGCGTTTGTGCGGTTTGTGCAGCAAAATACGACGATTCCAGTGCTGGGTCACGCCGATGGCATCTGCCATTTATATGTAGACCGGGCGGCAGATGTGGAACAGGCGGTGGCGATCGCCGTCGATGCCAAGACCAACTATCCATCTGCCTGCAATGCGATTGAAACGCTGTTGGTGCATGAGGCGATCGCTCCCCAATTTCTGCAACAGGCCATCCCGGCATTGCAGGCACAGCAGGTAGAATTGCGCACAGATGTACGGACTTGTGCGATCGCCGCCACGCAGGGGGTAACGCTGGCGACTGCAACAGCAGCAGATTGGGCGACAGAATATAGTGATTTGATTTTGGCAGTGAAGCTGGTGGACTCAGTGGAGGAGGCGATCGCCCATATCAACACCTATGGGTCGCGCCATACGGAGGCGATCGTCACCGCAGATGCCCAAACGGCTAAAATATTTATGGCACAGGTAGATGCCGCCGGAGTCTTCCACAACTGTTCCACTCGCTTTTCCGACGGATTTCGCTATGGCTTTGGCGCAGAAGTGGGCATCAGCACCCAAAAAATGCCGCCGCGTGGCCCGGTTGGGCTAGAAGGATTGGTTACCTATCAGTATCAGGTGGTAGGTCAAGGGCATATCGCTGCCACCTATTCGGGTGATCAAGCCAAAGCGTTTACTCATCGAGATCTGTAATACGAGAAATCAGGCTAGTTGGCCGACCTCGGGTACGGGGGCGATCGCCCTCTGGCTGAAGCAACGTCAGACCGATTTGGACATTACAGATCAAGAATTTGAACGGTTTTGCGATTCATATCGCTTACTCCCAATCAAGCTGCAAGGGATCTATGAAGGGCGAGAAATTGATAGTTCGATGTTGACGCCGCTGTCACGAGTGCTGGGCTGTTCGGTTGAGGAGGTTCTACAAGTTTTGGAAGGGTAAGTTGGAAGGGTAATTTAGCATGACCGATAATATTCACGCCGACTGCATTCACCTAGAGGGCATCCGTGCCTATGGCTATACAGGATTTTTGACTGAAGAGCAAACCCTCGGGCAGTGGTATGAAGTGGAGCTGAAGCTCTGGTTAGATTTGTCGCGACCATGCAAAAATGACTGTTTAGACGATACTTACGACTATTCGAGCGACATTAGGGCGATTCTACAGTTGATTCAAACAGCCAAGTTTAAGCTGATTGAACGGTTGGCAGGGGCGATCGCTGATATTATTCTGGCCTCTGGCAAAGTAGAACAGGTCTACGTGCGGCTGATCAAAGTCAACCCCCCAATCCCAGACTTTACAGGCATCGTCTCAATCGAAATCACCCGCACGGCGTAGGGGCACGGCATGCCCCGTAGAGACGCGATTAATCGCGTCTCTACGGGGTTGATTCGCCATGCCCTTACCACACGCTATGCGCTTTGCACGCTGATGCTTACAGGTTTGTAGACCTGCTGTCGGGCTGCTACCATCCCTGCTACCAGCAGATCCATCTCTTCGCGGGTATGCAGAGCATTGACTGTAATCCGCATCCGAGGCTTGGCAATAAACCAGATGGGCGACACCCACAGGCCGTAGTCATTCATCAGCGTCCGGGCATATTCCTTCGGATTGATCTCTTCTGGCAACATGACGGGAATCACGTTGGTTTCGCCAATCGGATCGAAATTGCTTTCGAGCAGACGCGCCCGCAAATATCGGGTATTTTCGTGCAATCGCTGCACTAGCTCAGGCGTTTTACGCACCTGCCGGACACTGGCTAGGGCTGCCGCTGCTAGTGGGGGAGCCAATGAACAGGTGCCAATGGAGGTAGGCGACACGTTCAGCAATGGCTTTAGCTCAGACACATGGGTGCTAATGGCAGCACCGACCGATGCCCCAAACTTGGAGAAGGTGGTCATGATGAGTGGCACCACGCCCCGCTCGATTGCGTGCTGGGGCAGCATGTTGAAGTGCTCATAGATACCACGTCCGGTGGCACCCAACGCACCGCTGGCATGGGCTTCGTCCATCACCAACACACTACCTTCATAGTTCTGCATGATGTCGATCATGTCGGGCAGGGGAGCAATGTCGCCATCCATCGAAAACACGGCGTCGGAGATCACCATGATCCGGTCGTCGGGTTTCGCGTAGCGTTTGAACCGCCGCTCTAAATCTTCCATGTCGCAGTGGCGATAGGCGCGCACCCGTACCCGAGGACTGTTGCCAAACAGCTTCCCTGAACGAGTTCCGGCGTTGGCGATCGCCGATACGATACAGCCATGGTTCAGCACATCCGTCAAAATCAGCGTTTCGCGGGTATTTTGAAATCCGGGCACCGGAATGGCCAAATGGCAAAAGGCATCCATCAACGCCTGCATTGCCATCCAAGCATTCAAAAACAGCTGCGTATGGGGCAAGTGTTTAAATGCAGACACTTCCTCTTCCAACTGGCGGTGTAAATCAATCCGGCCGCTTAACACCGAGCAAGAACTATTAGACGTGCCGTACTGCAAAATGGCATCAATTGCCGCCTGCTTGATGGCTGGATGCTGCACCAAGCCCAACACATCATTCGTACAAAAGGTCAGGGCTGTATGCCGCCGACCTGTTTCGGCATCTTCAAGCTCAACTAAATTGCCCTGTTTGCCGTGGCAAATGTATTCGTCGGGGTCAAGCCCGCTCTCATACCAGCGCTGAACGTATTCCTTTACAACTTGCACAATAAACTCCCCTCACCTTAACTTTTAGGTAGCATATCGCCTCTAACTCAGAAGCAGAACGCCCAATTGGGTACTCTGCTTAGCCTCACTCCACATTTAGGGGAGAAGCGTCATATCGCGTCATATCGATAATTGTCACATCTAACTCAATCGCTCAATGTACGGTCGTTATGAGTGAAAGGTTTTCCCACTACTGTCCCAGAGATGGCACGCTCTATCTATCGGGGTTGTTCCAGTTTCCGCTATCCTCTGGAAGTGTCCATAGGAGTCGCCCTAGGCTCGCCGATCGCCGTTCTAGAGGAAGCCAGGACTCCTGCTTCTTCTACGGGTGATGACGAATGAATCGCAGGGTTGATCAATGGACTGGTTTGCGCACCCGATTGTTGCATGAATTGTTCATGCTGTCGGACGATTAACCGCTGAAGGGCAATAATAGCCGGGTTAATTTCGACGTAGCGCCGTTTGGCATTTCCTTGGTAGGTATGCTGTTCACTTTCCATCATTTCGACGTCTTGCCGTAAAAACGGCATGAACACATAGTGTCGAATCAAGCGCATCAGTGGTTGACGCAGAGCTTGAGGAAGCAGGCGGCAAAACGGTAGCTTGAGGAACAAAATCGAGAAGGAGCGCGTTTCTTGAGGACCCATGGGCAACCGCATCAGATAAAGCGATGAGATCCCTTCCAGCGAACTGTGGTAGTGGGGATAGTGGTAGTGCACGGAGACGACGCGAGTGGTGACTTTGCCGCCATCTTCGCTCAAGCCCAGTACCTTAGTCATCCAGCCCTCGTAATTGACCCGATAGTCTGCCAAGACAGAATCAGCCGTTTCTCTTAACTTAAGGAGCACCGGATCAAACCAACCTTGGAGGTTTTTGTGCAGATGACCGTGGAACACATCCATCGTATTCTCATTGCAAATGGAGAAGTGCGCCTGGAAGTGTCCGGTAATGGGCACTGCAAAAAAGTCGGGGTCGTCATACTCTGGGACATCCATTAGGGTGTGCTCGGTGGCGAGGGCAGGGTCGCCCGGAAACACCCAAACCATGCCGTACTGTTCTCGGGTTGGATAGCTGCGCGCTTGGGCACAGGGCAGTTTCTGTTCCTTGGGCAAGTAGGGAATGTTGACGCACTCACCCGCTGAATCAAATTCCCAACCGTGATAGGGACAGGCGAGGCGATCGCCCATCACTTGCCCCTTGTGCAGCTGCACGCCCTTGTGGGGGCAGGCATCTTCTAACGCGTGGACGTTGCCGTCCGTGTCACGGTAGAGGGCGATCGCCTGTTGCCACACAACGACAGGGATCACCTGCTCCGGCTTCAGCGTTTCTGCCCAAGCCACCGGGTACCAGTGGTTGGGGTTAATGCCCACCTCCCGCACAATATTCTGAACCGTTTGCCCCTTTAACGTTGTTACCAATTCCATGCAGCCGCTTACCGATCCTCACTCGATACAAATTTCAAACTTGCTTTTAGGTGTCACATCGGGCTAATCCAAGGACAACGCCCTCATTCTCACCCGTCCAACGATTACGGTCAGTCGTTCAACCGTACCTAATTTACTTATTTAGACCATTTCCTAGACTAACTAGTCTAGCGAATTAAGACTCATGGTTCAGCTGCACCATGAATTATTCTTCTGATCCATGAATGTATGGCTAAAATTCATTTCCTACCCAGACAAACTTAGATTCAGCAAAGGTTATAGCGCCCAAACTCAGATTTATTCAGCTTTTATTTGCTCCACCAAATATCCATGTAGGGTAAATATACTTATTTAGCCTCGATCAATTCGTATCAGTCAAGCCATTTAACGCGGCTTATGCTCTGAATGCTTGGTCTAGATCTGCGGTTAAATCGGCAATGTGCTCTAGACCAATAGACAGACGCAGCAGGTTTTCGGGGGTGCCGCTGGTGGGGCCTTCGATCGAGGCGCGATGTTCGATCAGGCTTTCGACGCCGCCCAGGCTGGTGGCGCGTTTGAACAAGTTGACATGGGCGGCGACGGCAAAGGCAGCGTCGCGGCCACCGTGGATTTGGATGGAGAGCATGCCGCCAAAGGATTGCATTTGGTGGGTGGCGATCGCTCCTCCTTGATGGCCAGATAAGCCGGGGTAGTAGACGGCTTCGACTTGGGGCTGTTGGCTCAGCCACTGGGCTAGCTGCAAAGCAGTGTCGCTGTGGACACGCATGCGGCAGGGCAGAGTTTGAATGCCGCGATGGATCAGCCAGCAGTCGAACGGGGAGGGAACGCCGCCGCCAATTTTTTGGATGGCGCGAATTTTTTGGAACAGGTCAGACGGCTCGCGGGCAATCACGGCTCCGCCGAGAACGTCGCTGTGGCCGCCTAAGTACTTGGTGGTGGAATGGACGACGAGGTCGGCTCCGTGGCGGAACGGCTGCTGCAATATGGGGGTCGCCCAGGTGTTATCGCAGACGCAGATCCCCCCGTTGCTGTGAGCTAGGGCGCTGATTTTGGCGATGTCGGTAATTTCGAGCCGGGGGTTAGAGGGCGTTTCAATCCAGATCAAGCGGGTGTTGGGGCGCAGCGATCGCGCTACCGCCTCCACATCGGTCATATCGACAAAGGTGACCTCTAACCCCCACGGCTCCAGAATGGTGCGCAAAATAGCGGGTGTGCCTGTATAGACGTCGAGCGGTGCGATGACGTGATCTCCGGGAGCTAATGCCTGAAACACGCTGAGGGTCGCAGCTGATCCAGAGGCAAAAGCTGCCGCTTCAACGCCACCTTCTAGCGCCGCCAAACACTCTTCTAGGCGGGCGCGGTTGGGGTTCTCCAGCCGGGTGTAGAGATAGCCGTGGGGGTAGCTGCCATCGGGTTCGCGCTCAAAGGTGGTGGACAGATAGAGCGGCTGGGCGATCGCCCCAGTCGCAGGATCGATGCTGCGGCCAGCGTGGACGGCAATGGTTTCGAGGTTCATGGGGGGAGCGTTAGAGGGGTTGGTTGCGGGTCGGGTCGCCGAGTTGGGCTTCATACAATTTGAGGCGATCGCTGGGTTGAAGTTCTGGAGGAATGGGTAGAGCGGCACCCCATTGGGCGACTAGGGTTTGCAGCAGTTCGTCTTGGTGGGCGTGCAGGGTGTCTAGATTGGCGGTGCCGATGTCGATGATGCTGAACCAGACCAGTCCTTGGTCACGAGTAGGGAGAACTCCTGCCAGGGAGCTAACGTCGTTTAGGGTTCCTGTTTTGACAGCGGCACCAGGCAAGATCTGTCGTCCTCCTAGCGTCCCGCGTTCGCGGCCAACCACTGGAAATAGGTCGGCAACATTCAGCTGTTGCGATCGCAGCTTGGTTTGAATGGCAATCAGCATGGCGGCGATCGCCCTAGGGGAGATCCGGTTGTCTGTGCCTAGGCCAGAGCCGTTGATCAGCTGGATTTCGGCAGGGTCAACCTGGGCGGCGGTAGCGGCTTGACGGGCAACGACGGCAGCACCGCCCAATTGCTGGGCTACAGAATCGGCAATAAAATTATTGCTGAAAATATTCATGGCCTTGAGAATTTGGATCAGCGGCAACGAGCGATGCCGCAGCACGGGCACAAAACCGGGAGCCTGAGACATTGCCTGGACAGTCCCGGCAATTAAGACCCGAGGCTTCAGGGTGCCGGGAGGCATCTGGGCATATTGGATAGCCGCTTCATCGCTCCAGAGGTCAGCGTTTAGCCCTTGTTTGAGCAGGCTACCCGCTGTCTCTGGGTCGGCTTTAAAGTTCATGGCGAAATTACCCACAATCACCAGATTGCCAGACACCCGCTGAATGCCAAGCTGGTTCAGGGCGTTACCCAGGGCGATCGCCTCCTCCCAGACAAATAGCGGATCGCCCTCACCTTGCACCACCAAGTCCCCTTGCACTACCCCATCTTGCAGCGCCCCAGTGATGCCAATCAGGGTGTTAAATTGGCGATCGGTGCCCCACAGGGTCAACGCAGCCAGCGTGGTCGGAATTTTGCTCAACGATGCCGCCGGAATTGGCACACCGCCTTGGTGCTCGGCCAGCACTTGGTTGCCCGCCTGAATAAAAACGCCTTGCTGAGCCGCAGGCATGCCCAATGCCGCCAATTCTGCTAAATGTTGCTGAATCGCACCAGCGGCAGTCGGATCGGCGATGGTTGCGGCAGGGGCTACCGCCGCCATTAGCCAATTGGCACTAGACCAGCTTGCCCAGTCTACCGAGCGCACCGGTTCAACAGTTGCCTGACCTGGAGCGGCCAGTGTCGCGATCAAGAGGCTCCCTGTTAGCCCCATAGCGAGTGAATTCCGCACGTTAGACTACCCTCATAACGATCTCACCTATGTCCGTACCCATATCGCTTGCATCGGTCGTAGCATCAGAATTGCTGACCCAAATCAGAGTGTGCCACATCACCTCCTCTTCTGTGTCAGGATCAAATTGCAATCCATGCGAATCCATGCAACTGTCATGCAACTGTCATGCAACTGTATGGATGACGAGGTAACCGATGGCTAAATCTGACTCAAGTCTGGTGCTGCGGCAGCTCCCCATTGGAGTAGGCATGTTGGCCGGGTCGCTGCTGCTGGTCAATCGACTGTGGACGCCCGACCTGACCAATTCGCAGGCGCGCTCTGATGCCCTAGGGGTAATTATTAGCGCCGTATTGATTCTAATTGGTTTGCTGTGGCAGCAAATTCAGCCGCGATCGCCCGATGTGGTCGTGCTCAATGGGCAGGAGGTATTTGACCTAGCAGCCGACTTGCCCGATCCATTGCGGCTAGAGCTAGCTTGGGCTTCTCACATCCTCTTGACCAATACGGTGACGCGATCGCTCGTCGTCTTCGTCAACGGACGGGTGCTGCTGCGTCGAGGCATCGTCGGAGCCAACTCTACTGTGGCTCCCGGAGCTATTCTGCAACGCGTCCTCCAAACCCAAAAGCCCGTCTATTTGGTCAACCTCCAGATCTATCCCGGTAAAGTTGAGTTTGACTACCTGCCCGACAATACCCAAGGCGTGATCTGCCAACCCATTGGGACTCAAGGCGTCCTGGTGTTAGGAGCCAACGCGCCCCGCAGCTACACCCGCCAAGACGAAATCTGGATTGCCGGACTAGCTAATAAGTTAGACAGCACCTTGGACCAATGGCCGCTACCCCACCTCACGCATCCCTAACTCCTATGCTGATTCTCTTCTCTACTTACCTGGGAGCAAAGCAGGCCGGGGCGAGCATCTGGGGGCAGGTAAGCGCGGTTGTAGGGCTATTGCTCGGTTTTTTTGGACTGCTGCCTGCTTTACCCATTGGCGGGCCATTGCTGGGGATTCTATTGGGGCCTCTGCTCGGCGCGATTGTGGGCGAATTTCTCTATCGGCGCGATTTGCGGCTAGCCATTCGCGCCGGGTTCGGCATCCTGGTTGGTTCATTGGTAGGGACGCTGATTCATGTGATTTTGGCGATCGCCACCGTCGGCGTCTTTTTGGTGACAACGCTGCCAACCGTTACCTGACCGTAGAGACGCGATTAATCGCGTCTCTACATATTAATCGCGTCTGTACATTGCCCAATCCGTTAATCTGTAATCAAAGTTAACGGCGGTGGGAGTGAGAATTCAACACAATGCTGAGAATTATTACAGACTTCGACGGCCCCATCATGGACGTATCGGAGCGTTACTACCAGGTCTACCGATTCTGCCTTAGCCAAATTTCTCGCCCTGATCAAATCATTCAACAGCTGCCCAAGGCAGAGTTTTGGCGGCTAAAACGAGCCCAAGTTCCCGAACGCCAAATCGGACAGATGTCTGGGCTAGATCACATGCAAGCAGCAGAATTTGCGCGGCTGCGACGGCAAACCGTACACACGCGCCCCTATCTAAAATATGACACGCCCATTGCCGGTGCCACAGAGACGCTAGAACAGATTCAAGCCCTAGGGATCGACCTGCTAGTGATGACGATGCGACGCACCAGCGAGCTAGAAGAAGCCTTCAGCCGCTGTGACCTAGGGCGTTTTTTTGCTCCCGATCGTCGCTATTGCCTCAGTGAAGACTATGTGAAGACCACCGATGTCGGCGATAAGCCGCTGCTGATGCAGCGGGCGATCGCCGAACTCTCCCCAGCCGAGAGCTGGATGGTAGGCGACACTGAAGCCGACATTGTCGCAGCCAAAACCCACGGCCTGAAAGTGGTCAGCGTCCTGAGCGGAATTCGCGATCGCACGCAGCTAAGTCAGCATCAGCCCGACTGGGTAGCTGCTGACTTAGGGGAGGCCGTAGACATTATTTTGCAACACGCCAACTGCTCTGTCTATCTCAACGCAGGAAACTGCTAATCAGCCACAGCAGCACGAACGTTAGCACGGCTGCGACGGTATTAGGGTCAAGCTGGGCCGCCAGCAGCTGAGGCGCTAGCAGTTCCGCCAACCATAGCCCCGTCAACACCCCAACGACCAATCCCGCCAGCGTTAGTAAAAACGCTCGACCAAACTTATTTTCTTTGCGGTTAAGAAAATAAAAGTTAAACCCGACTCCCAGCGCCAGCGCCACCGGAGGAGACGAGAAGCTCAAAAGACCAGCACCTAAAAACAGGCCAGCAGGCAGCAAAATGTCTTTGCGGCTAGGCGTATCTAAAAAGCGCTGTAACCAAGCGGAAGCCTTCTTGGCTGGGGCTGGGGTAAAGTCTGGAGGCGGTTCTACCAGCTTTTCTGGAAATCGAATCCGATCAGGAACCTTAATCTTTCCTTCTTGGCGTTGCCGTAACCGATCCATCAAGATGGCATCATAGGCGGCCTCAATCGACTCCGATTGACGGCGATCGCCTCCCTGCTCCTGCAACAACCGATTTCGCGCTTCCTGAATTTCCTCAAACGAGGATGCCTCACTGACGCCCAGTTTCTCGTAGTGACTCATCTCACTCATCTACAACCTCCAGAAGACCCCCGCGATAGTCGATTATCATAAATCCAGTAACAGCCGCAATAGGCTTGAAGCGAGAAACTGACAAACCCTACTAACCTAAGCTAAACCCTACAATAGCTAAATTGCCAACCTACCTCGAATTCCATGTGAATCTATGTTTCGTTAGCTAAGATGCAACTAGCCGTTGTTTTACTCACTACTAGTCTCAAGTAACTGCTCAGTGCATTCGCCGCTTGCCTCATTGCCATTAGTGTAGCGGGCTGTTTGGGTTTAGCAAACTGAAGGCAGTGAAAGCTTAATCAAGCAGTTTTTGGCTCTAAGCGCACCTAGGTCTTCTAGCATAGCCACTGGCCATTGCTAGATTTTGTGCTGATAATTGTCTTAGCGGCTGCTTAATATACTGGGTGCATACTTCCATCTTACGTAATTAGACCGTTCCTTCAGCCCGGAACGCCTAATCCCTTCCTAAGAATTGACTCAATCTATCTTTAAGTTTGATTTGAAATTCTTAACGTCCCTTTACTCCTCGACACAAGGTTACAGCCATGGCTTCAGCCAAGATTCTCGTCGTTGACGACGATCAACATATTCGTACTCTCATCCACCGCTTCCTATCGAAGCATAGCTACCAGGTAGAGTCTGCTGAGGACGGGAAAGGAGCAATGGCGGTCTTTGAGCAGTTCAATCCCGACCTGGTCATTCTAGATGTGAACTTACCAGACGCAACTGGCTACAACCTTTGCCAGGAAATGCAGAGTCGCACAGGTGTGTTTGTGTTAATGCTCACCAGCCGTGCAGACGAAGCCGATAAAATTCGCGGCTTCTCTCAAGGTGCCGATGATTATTTAACTAAACCGTTCAGTCTCGGTGAACTAGAAGTTAGGGTTCAAGCTGTTCTCAAGCGTAAGCGCCCAATTACCGAAGCAGAACATAAGTGTCTAACGTTCAACGGGCTAGCCATCGATCCCGTGAG
>Ga0163155_10000562_pt1 | contig 45334 bp, 43 predicted proteins | sample OliLakLV19SP4G1_FD_148611 | JGI IMG/M metagenome (GOLD analysis project Ga0163155, IMG submission 148611) | Freshwater microbial mat bacterial communities from Lake Vanda, McMurdo Dry Valleys, Antarctica - Oligotrophic Lake LV.19.SP4.G1 | ecosystem: Environmental > Aquatic > Freshwater > Lake >... | reverse complement strand
AATTTGTAAAAAAAAATTTTGAAAAAAAAAAAAAAATAGGTTTAGTTTTATCTCAATGTCCGTGGGGGCAGTAACTAAAATAAAAAATTTATGAAAAATTTAAAAAAAATCGGTGCGATAATTATCGCCTTAGTAGTATTTATGGTAGGAGTTGTAATTCCTAAAACGGCTATGGCTACTAAATTGAGAACATTTAATGTTACTATTTGTTATGGAAGTGATGGTAATTGCCTTAATACCGTTATTATAAGACGATAGGCATCTCAGCTACGTGAACGGATGGATAGTAAGAACTTAGAGTGCTTCTATCCATTTATAAAACCTATTATTAGTAATTGAAAGGCAATAGAAATAAATTTCATGATTTAGAATGTTGATGTTTCTTTAATAAAGGTCTAAATGCTCTTGTAAGTCAAGCTATTCATTTGAACAAATATTAAAATGTCTTTATATAAAACGGCTGGGCTTCTTCTAGTTATTTCCTTATTGTCCTGTAACTCAAAAAAATTAGAGCAAGAAAACAATTACATTTTAAACAGTGATGGAGTGCTAAGATTTTTATTGGATTCAGCAACCTCTAATAATTCTCTTTACCTAGAGCCTTTTTTTGATAAAAAAGCAAACAAGGAACTACTTGTATACTTAAGCAAAAAAAAACCATCCTTTATTTTTTTTGATATTGAAAAGCAAACAGTGGCTCATGAATTGTTACTAAAAAGCGAAGGTCCCAATGGGGTAGGTAAACCAACTGGTGCATATATAAGGAGCTTTGATTCCATCTATGTAGTTTCAAGCTATAGTTACGAAATCTCTTTAGTGAACATGATGGGTACTAGGCTAAAACGATTTGTGGTATTGGAGGGCACTGACTACAATGACAATACTTGCCTTATAAATCCTTGTTGTTCTCCTATATACCCTATCAACAATAAATTACACTTCGTTGTATATCCTGATCGCAGTTTAGCCAAACTATTTTTTTATGAGGGTTTTACAAACTCCTGCCTTGATATCAATACAGGCCAATACACTTACCTTGGATTGTTCCCGGAAGAATACAAAGGCAAGACTTGGGGTGTGAGAGGGCCAGGGCATTCATGGGTCTTAAACACGGCTGGGAATTTTGTTTCATCATTTGCTGTACCCGATAGCGTGATAGAGTGGTCTGTAGAGCAAAAGCTCAGGAAGAAGTATTACGCGGGCACCATCTTTCGCAAATCAAAAACGATGCCTTTTGAGAAGCCCGATTCGGGTCACGATCTGGATGGATATGCTTTAGAAACTATTTATTATGAAGGCTTAGTTTATGACAAGTATAGAGATGTATACTATAGAATAGCTTGTCTGCCCGTTGATGTTAAAGATAAGGACGGTAATCTTAATGATTATTTCAATAAGCCAATATCAATAATTATATTAGATAAAGACTTCAAAATAATTGGGGAAAGTAAGATCGCAGATAACACCTATCTTTTTTACATGTTCTTTGTAGGTAAGGATGGGTTATATTTTGCAAAAACTAACCCTCATTATAAAGGATTGGAAGAAGACTACTTAGTGTTTGACAGATTCACCTTATCTAAGAAATGAAATTTTATCTACGTAAGGCCAGTTTTATAATTCTTCTACTATTTTTATGTGTTTTGTCATGTTCAAAGAATCAAAAGGCAGTAAGTAAAATAGATGTCTTTCTAAATTCAATTCATTTACCTGTAGAAAAAATTGCAAACAAAGCTGTTATTATTTTTCCTATTGATGGCTGTTCTGGCTGTGTGCAAACAATAGTCGAATTAATAAAGTCAAACCAACAAGACCCTCATCTTTTTCTTATAGTAAGCACACCAACTCGTAAGGAGGCGAAGCTCTTATTGGGAGAATCCTTCAATAGCAAGAATCTATATATTGATTTGGGTTTGAAGGCAAGATTAAATGGAATAATAACCTATTACCCGCTAATAAGCTATATAGAAAATGGCAGAATTATTAGTCAAGAAATAAACGGATCGAATGCAAAGAGCGAACTTTTACACTTGCAATCGAAGTTAGCATCTTGGAGGTGTGAATAATATTAATGCTTCAAAAGAGTATTTCAATAAAAGTGCTTTTGGATTGCTTCAATTGCCAACCAATAGTGATCATAAATCTTCCATTATTAAATCCTTTTGGAAAGAAGCCAATCAAGAAGTTATTTTGAAATTTAGTTTAGTGGAATCGTTTTTGACGCCAAGCTACAAAGCTAATTTTAGAAAATTGATGTTCATTACTCACCCCAACATTGTTACCCATTATAGGATATTCGACTTAGATGAATCGTTCTCTCCGTTTACATTGGTAGAAGTTTTAGAACTTGTTAATGGTGGCACCTTTAGCGATAACGTTGAAAAAATAGCAAGTGAAGGGTTATTGGCCGAAGTTTTAAAGGATGTTTTTAATGGCCTTCACCATCTTCACTGTAATAATATTTTACATCGCGACATAAAGGGTACCAATATTCTTATAAAAAAAAATAAACATAGAATATCAGCTAAAATTTCGGATATAGAGTTATTAATGCCTGTGTTAAATGATAAAGTTTGCAACATGACAACACCTGAATTTTTGGCGCCTGAGGCAACTGATTACTCCACCTATAATGCTAAATCAGAAATGTGGGCAATTGGCGTGATGCTTTATCAAATTTTTACGGGTAAGTATCCATTTGGATCTAGACTTGATGGGCTATCGATTGAAGAGATACGCGAAAGAAGCTGCACAATTGAGCCGACTTTAATTGAAACAATACCTATTCCCTACAGGAAAATTGTAGAAAAATGTCTCAGTAAAAATGAATCGGCTAGGCCATCTTTTAGCTCCCTCACAAAGATGCTTGGTTCATTATCAATACTTAGAAGTACTCTAAAAGAAATCTGGAATCGAAAATGAAAATAATACTAGCGCTTCTATTGATAGTTATCTTTGTTATAACATCCTGTAATCCAAAATCGAATGATGATATCAACTATCTTGAGGTCGAAATTGAAATGCCACCTGCCTTAAAGCCTGATCGTTTTCCTAGATATCTTCATGGACAAAAGGGCTTGTCGGACTATTTGAAAAAAAGATTAAAGAGTCTAAACGTTGATAGCATTAGCGTAGAAAATAGAAAAATTTCCGTATCGTTCATTGTGAATAGAGCTGGAAAGGTGGAAGAAGTAAGGATTACTCAAGGTAATAGTGTTTACTTGAACAATTTAGCACTTAAAGCAATTAAGGAAATGACAGACTGGAAACCAGCTCAAAGAAATGGAGAAGATATCGATTTCATTTATAAACTGCCAATTCAATTTTAAACTAAGACAATGGACAATTATTTTTTATTGTCAAAAATTTTAAAAGATTTAGATATACACTTCAAATCTATTTCTCCGAAAAATAGATCGCAACTCGCTCATCTAAAGGCGACTGTTTGTAAACATGACCATAGGCAAAATCACAAAGCTAAATAAAGCTGAAACTAACAGCCCACCAATTGCACCCACCGCCAGCGCAAACCAAAACACTTCATTTTGCCCGCCTATTAAAAATGGTACTAAGCCCAAGCAGGTAGATAGTATGGTGAGGGTAATCGGTTTTATCTTGGCGGCAACAACCTTTACAAAAGAACGATTTGTTTTTCGTTTTAATTGATTGAAGTCGTTTAAAATAAAAACAGATGAGTTTACCACCAGCCCACCCAGCAAAATAAAAGCCGCATACCCGCCTTGGTCAAAATAGAAATCAAAAACGGAAAAGGCCAGGAACAAACCCGTAAATGAAACAGGGATGGCGAGCACGATATAAAGCGGCTGCTTAAAACTTTCAAACAAAATAGTGCCAATGACATAGATGCCAATAATGAGCAGCGCGAGCAGCCCATACTGCCGTTTTGCTTTCTGCCAAGAAAATGACCACGTTATTTTTTCGGCAGTATGGCCAGCCGGCAGAGATGGTTTCTGGCGCGCGAGCACCTCATCCAAGTATTTATCTCCAAATAGGTGGCTACCGTAGTAGTCAAAACCTACTACCCGAATATATTGCCTATCTTCTTTATGGATGGCATTGCTGGTGCGCTCTTTTACCAAGGTAGCAATATTTGCAAGCCTGTAATGGATGCTATCGGCAAAGAGATAATCTTGCATAATAGCAAATGTGGAAAAAGAATTTCCATCACTGGTTCTGAGGTAAATGGGTACTTCTTTTTGTGCGAGCGTTAATTGCAAAGTAGGCGCACGTGGGTTTGCTTTTTCCCGCAGCGAGGCGGCCACCTGCGCGGGCGATATGGAAAGAGTGCCTCGCTGTGTGTGATCAATGCGTAGTACTAATTGCTCGGCCGATTTTTCGCTCCAGCTTAAGCGCTCATTGGTATTTACCTTTTGGATGCGCTTGTGTTTTAAGAGTTCATCGGCCAACCGCGTGGCTTGCCTTTCCAACTCGGCATAGTTATAGCCCTTCAGCCGCACTTTGAAACTTGGGAGAGATTCTCCCGAACTGTTGCTAAACCCTTGCCCCACCCCATAGATATTCCATTCCACTCCTCCCCAGTCGAGCGAACGGGCAATGAGCCTGCTCTTGAGTTGATAGGGGAATGAACCCTTCTCTTGTTCTTCTTTAAATAAAATAACGATGGATCCTTGTTGGCCGCTAGAAACTACTGAAATGAACTTGTCAATTCCAGTTATGGTTTGCAGATAGTTCTCCATGCCCATAACTATCCGGTTCATATCATCTAATGTATTACCATAGGGGAGTGCGGCATCAATGTAGAGCCTTGTCTTTTCAGGGTCACGGTAGCCAGATCGTTCGTACACATTTCGTACAAACAGTCGCAAGGATCCCCCCAGAAATTTGTCGGTGTAGGGTCTTACTTTCTCTTGATAAAAATCACTTCCAATGGTTTGGTTGTACCATTCATGGTCTTCCCATTTTGGAGGTAACATAAACACGGGAATACCAAAGGACAAGATAAGTACGGTAGCCACTGTTTTTTTGTATTGCGCAACAAAAGAGATGAACCTAAAATAATAATTGAAGAGCAAATCTTTTTTTCGAAGTGATTGCATTGAATACTTTCTCCTCACAGCAAGAGCTTTGCTGAACAACATGCGGTGAATGGCGGGCACAAAAAAAGTGGATACCAGAATGGAACAAGCCAAAGCGATTGCAACAATGAGACTGAACTCGGTTAGGTTTTGTCTTTCATCTTCGGGCAATAATAGGACCAAGAGTAGTGCCACAATAGTAGTAAGGGTAGCACCTACTACGGCCTTGAATACGCTTCGGTTGTTATTACGGTCTAATTGGTCGAGCATTACAATGCTGTTGTCTACCATCATACCAAAAGATATGGTAAGGCCTGCAATAGTATAAAGGTGGATAGAAATGCCGAGTAGATATGCAGCCAATGCAGTAAGGCAGAGATTGACTAAGATACCTGTTGATAAAATGACAAGGTGTTGCCATCTTTGGTAAGTGACCAAAATAAAGATAAGAAGAATGACAATGGCCAGCCCTGAACGGAGATAATTTTTGTTCATTTCTTTTAACAGAAACTCGGTATCGTCATAGTCTAACTGTAGTTGAAAACCAGCGGGGAGCTGCCGTTGCAATTCCTCAATTTTATTTTTTGTTTGATTGGCAGTTGCTATCCGGTTTATGCCATTGTCGGCATAAATGCCAAGTGTAACAGAGTTAAACCCGTTGATTCTGAAATATTGGTTTGGCGCTGTTTCTTCAAAGTAAATTTTGGCGAGCTGGCTTAACTTTACAGGCTGGCTGCTTGTCGGTATTTCTATTTCACCCAGTTGCCTTAGGTCGTAGAGGTTATTTTCTACCTTCAGTACTATTTTCTGACCTGTGGCCAATTTAATTTGTCCTGGGAAAAAAGAGGTAAAGGCCTCCGAAATTTGTTGTGAAATAATTTCCGGAGTTATCCCAAACTGCCTGAGTTTATTCACGTCATAATCAATGGAGATTTGAATATCTTCGGCACCCGTAATTTGTACCTCTTTGATGCCAGTCAACTGTGCCAGTTCATTTGCAAATAGATCACTGGTCGTTTTCTTTATTTGGTAGGGAGCTAACCTAGCATTCACTCGATAAAGCAGTAAAACTTTTTTTGCTTCCGTTTCCCGTGCTCGTTGTTCTATCTGTGGATAACTTATTTTGGGGTTTAGTTTTGGATAGGCCTGTCTTACCAAAGAAGTAATTTCGAATTTTTTAAAATTAATATCCGCTTGCTTGTCAAAAGTAATTTCTATACTTCCGTGGCTGTATCCGGAAACAGAATATATCTTTTTAATGTTTGTGATTTGAGAAAGTATATTTTCCAACGGAGCGGTTCCTTCCTGCTCTACGGTTTCTGGTGAGGCATCGGCTAGCGAGAATGAAACAGTGAGCGTAGGAAGGCTATAGTTTGGTTGCAGATCAATGGAAAATCTGTGCACTACTGCCAGTCCTAGTAAGGACAGAAATAAAAAGAGCACAACCGTTTTAAAGGGTGTCAAAGGCTGTCGTTTTAAATCCCCGTATAGTTAAACGGTGTAATTTTTTTCAGTTCTTCTTTTAGTAAGTCACTTACTTTAAGCGAATCAATAAAATCAGCTAGCGTTTGTTGCGTAACCTTTTCATTTTTTCGTGTGAGTTCTTTCAATGCTTCATACGGATTAGGGTATCCTTCTTTGCGCAATATCGTTTGGATGGCTTCGGCTACTACGGCCCAATTGTCGTTCAAATCTTTGTCAATGGCAGCTTTGTTTAGTTCTAGTTTACCAATTCCTTTTTCCAAGGATTTGAAGGCGATCATCGTGTGGGCTAGCGGCACACCGATATTCCGCAGCACGGTGGAGTCTGTGAGATCTCGCTGCAAACGAGAGATGGGCAGCTTAGCGGATAGGTGTTCAAAAATTGCATTTGCGAAACCAAGGTTACCCTCTGCGTTTTCAAAGTCGATGGGGTTTACTTTGTGAGGCATGGCCGATGAGCCTACTTCACCTTCTTTGATTTTTTGTTTGAAGTAGTTCATGGAAATGTACTGCCATACATCTCGGCTGTAGTCGGTCAAAATCGTGTTAATTCGTTTTAGGTTATCAAACAAAGCAGCCATGTTATCGTAGTGTTCAATCTGCGTGGTTGGCGTGCTGCGAACTAAATTTAATCTTTGCTGTACAAAGCGGAAACCAAAATCATTCCAGTCGATGTGCGGATAAGAAACGTGATGTGCATTGAAGTTACCGGTAGCGCCACCAAATTTAGCAGAGTGAGAAATTTGATTAAGTTGTTCTTTTTGCACCATCAATCTGGACACAAAAACATCAATCTCTTTTCCGAGTCGCGTAGGGGAGGCAGGTTGGCCATGGGTGCGTGCAAGCATGGGAATATCCGCCCATGCCAATCCATTTTTTTGGAGCAGGTCAATCAGTTTTTGCAAGCCGGGTACATACACATCCGTTATAAAATCTTTCAGCAGCAGTGGTGTAGCTGTGTTGTTGATGTCTTGCGAAGTAAGCCCAAAGTGAATGAACTCTTTGAACCCGGTTAAGCCCAATTGGTCAAATTGTTTTTTTAGGTAGTACTCAACAGCTTTTACATCATGGTTCGTTGTTTTTTCTATTTCCTTGATTTGTTCTGCAGCAGATTCGTCAAAATTAGTATACAATAAACGGAGAGATGTGAATTTATCTTTTGGGAACTTAGAAAGTTCCGACAAATCGATTTCGCAAAGGGCAATAAAATATTCAACCTCCACTAACACTCGATAACGGATCAGTCCGTATTCCGAAAAATAACTTCGAAGCGATTCGGTGGTGGCCGCATAGCGTCCATCGATAGGGGAAATTGAGTAAAGTGTAGAAGCTTTCAACTTGTCGAGATTAATAAGTAAAAATACGCAAAGCTTTTAAGATTTGTATTGTGCGTCAATTGGCTGACAACGACTAGATCGGCTGCCGATAGTAATGCCGAGAGACCGTTAAACTAACCTTAACAAACTTTTAACACTTTAACTCGTTCGTTTTGGCCAATGGGCTTTTTCACCTAAATCCCTTGGCTAAATTTGCGGTTTATTTATGCACAAAAAGTTCATTTTAATATACCTCACGCTTCTCATAGCCCAGTGTGCCATGGCGCAGCCTAAAAATAAGCCTGGCACAGGCTTGCCCATTGCGAAAGCCATTGCGAAAATTGTGTTGGACGGCAAATTGGATGAGACGGCTTGGACGGAAGCCAGTGTGGCCAAGAATTTCTACATGAACTTTCCAGTCGATTCGCTACCGCCTACTTTTCAATCGGAGGCACGAATGGCTTTTGACGATCACTTTTTGTACGTGTCGTTCGTTTGTTATGATGATAGCAAGCCAGACATTGTTCAGTCGCTTAGGCGCGATATCGATTGGGACTTGAATGACAACATTGGGATTTACGTAGACCCATTTAACGATTACACCAATGGTTTCTTTTTTACCATCACCCCCTTTGGAGTACAGTCCGAAGGAGTTATCTCTGGTGGTGGGCAAGGTGGTGACGGATCGTTTAGCAACAGTTGGGACAACAAATGGTATTCGGCAGTAAAAAAGTATGCTGACCGATGGATTGCTGAGCTGGCCATACCGTTGAAATCATTTCGATACAACCATAACTCTAAAGAATGGAACGTAACCTTTGTGCGGCAAGATTTGAAACGAAATCAAGTGAGTAGTTGGATTGCCACGCCCATTCAATTCATACCTGCTTCATTTGCCTATTCCGGTAAATTGATCTTTGAAAATTTACCTCCACATGCAGGTGCGAATGTTTCTTTGATACCCTATTTGGCAGGAGTGAGTCAGCAGGATATTGAAAACGATAAGCCTGTTAGTACTTCATCCAACATTGGTATGGATGCAAAGGTTGCCATCAGCCCATCCCTCAATCTTGACTTAACTGTCAATCCTGATTTTTCAAACGTAGAAGTCGATCAACAAGTCATTAACCTCACGCGGTTTGAATTTCAGTTTCCCGAGCGAAGGCAATTCTTTTTAGAAAACAGCGATTTGTTTTCAACCCCCGGCTTTCCGGACACGCGCCCTTTTTTCACGCGAAGGATTGGTTTAGTCTTGGATTCTACAGGCTCTGCCCGCCAAGTACCTATTCAATATGGTGCTCGGGTAAGCGGAAAGATTGGCAAAGATTGGCGCATCGGTTTATTAAATATGCGCACGGCTGAAATGGAATCGATCGGGCTGCCTTCTCAACTGTACTCTATGGCCGTTGTGCAGAAACAAATTTTCTCGCGCTCCAACATTGATTTTTTTATTGTCGATAAGCGGTCGCTGGGAGTAGGCTCTTATGATAAAACCAAACGCTACGCACCTGGCCTTGTACGCGATGTGATTTCAGCAACTGATACCACCAAGCAACTGAATCTATACAATCGTGTTTTTGGGTTTGACTTTAACCTCATCACCAAAAGCAACCGATGGAACGGTGATCTTTACTATCACCAGTCGTTAGATGATTTTAGTTTGAGTGATCGCTATTCCACCGGCTTATTCTTAGGATACAATACCCGTCACTTCAATGCGTTCATAGCAAATAATGCGGTGGGTAAAAATTATACCGCGGAGACAGGATTCGTTCCGGGTCGGGGTGTTTACCCGGGCTTCCTCAGTGGTTTTGGCCGAGCAGAAGGCAGGTTCTATCCAAAAAATTCTTCCATTGCAGTGATGGGGCCGGGTGCCGAAGTAAACTATACTTATATTCCTGGTGGTAAACTTACCGATCGTACGATTTCTGCCGATTATGTTTTTAATTTTTTAAACACTTCTTTTTTATCCGCTTCCGTCAACCATATTTTTCAACTGTTGCCACAAGCGTTTAATCCACTTTATCCGAGGGGTGGAGTTTCTTACCAGACAGGAAAAGAATTTGAATGGACTGAGTTTGAAGTTAACTATAATTCCAACACCCGAAAAGTTTTTAATTTTTCTGCGCAAGCGAGCGGTGGACAGTTTTATTCAGGTACGCGGTTTACGGGCGGAGGAACGTTCAATTATCGCTACCAACCTTACGGAAGTCTGGCGCTAACTGTGAACTACAATGATTTGCAATTGGGAGAACCCTATGGCAGTGCCGATTTTTTATTAATTCGGCCACGATTGGATCTAACCCTATCCACCAAATTATTTCTCACAGGTGTGTGGCAATACAACACCCGTTTTGAGTCCACCAGTTTTAACGCGCGGTTGCAATGGCGCTTTCGGCCAGCCTCCGATATTTTCTTGGTTTACAATCACGTTGATAACCAATTGCCGCGCGCAGCCCGCGCAAACGATCAGGTACTCGTACTTAAATTTACCTACTGGCTGAATTTATAAAAAGATTTTGGCGGCCCCCTGTCGAGGCGTCAGGGCCGGGCTATCCGCTATACTCCTTCCCCGATAGCTATCGGGGAAGGAGTGCCGCTTCTATCCCTGTCCGTTTGTTCTATTAATTCTCTCCGAACTTCAGCGTGCCTAGCAGTTTCATCAATTTCAATCTTTATCGGTAATTGGATTAGGCAAATCAACTAAGTTACTGTCAGGCTGAGCCAGTTGAAGGCTATTTGGAAACTCTAATAATTCGTTTTCGACAAGCTCAAACTGACAACATTTAACGTTTTGCGTAACCTAAGATAGTAAATAAGGAAACCACGATTAATCTGTACCAAAAAACCTCAAACCTGAAACTGGCAACTCGTAACCTTTATCCGTAGATTTGTGTTTTAAAAACAAAATATTTCTATGGCGTTTGGTTTGTTTAAAAAGAGCGAAAAAAAGCAAGAACCCAATGGTCCTCATTATCATGATCTAACGGTGAAGGAGATCGTATCCGAAACCAAAGATGCCATTTCTATTGCTTTCGAGCAGCCGGGTTCCGGTGCGCTTCACTATAAGTCTGGGCAGTTTTTAACGCTAATTACTTCTGTACAAGGCAAAGAGGTTCGCAGAGCCTATTCATTGTGTAGTTCTCCCTTTGTTGACAAAGATTTAGTGGTAAGTGTAAAGCGTGTAGACAAAGGTTTGATGTCTAATTGGCTTCCTGACAACTTGAAGGTAGGGGCGAAGATGAAGGTGATGGATCCAATGGGACAATTCACTACAGAGTTTAATAGAGAAAATAAGCGGCACCTCATTTTATTTGCGGGCGGCTCCGGCATTACCCCAATGATGTCCATCATTAAGTCATTACTTAACCAAGAGCCGGATAGCATCTGCTCGCTGATCTACTGCAACCGCGATATCGACAGCATTATTTTCAAAAATCAATTTGACCAGTTTCAAACTACCTACGAAGGGCGATTGCATGTGATCCATGTACTCGACAATGCGCCTATGAATTGGCAAGGCTATTCCGGTTTGCTGAACAAAGAGATGTTGGAGAAACTGTTTGAGCGCATTCCAAATTGGGGATTGGAAAAAACAACTTACCTCATGTGCGGGCCCGAGGGCATGATGAAAAATGTGGACGTGCTGTTGGCTGAATACAAAATTCCTTTAGATAAAATCTTTAAAGAGAGTTTTGTTACTGGCGTCATTGATAAGCCCAAGAAAGAAGAAGAGAAAGGCAGCGAAAAGAAAACACGTAATGTGGTCATCCGCTACGATGGAAACGAGCACACTATTTCGGTTCCTCACAACAAAACCATTCTAGAAACAGCCCTTGATCAAGGAATTGATTTGCCGTACTCCTGCCAGAGTGGATTGTGCACCGCTTGTCGCGGAAAGGCATTATCGGGCCAGGTAAAACTAGATGAAGAGGAAGGCCTGTCAAAAAGCGAGCGTGCCGAAGGCTATGTGCTTACCTGTGTTGGGCATCCAATGACGGATGATGTGGTGATTGAGATTGGGTAGAATTCTAGTTAAGAATTTCTTCAATTTTTGATTTGAACCATGCGGTTTGAGTAAGTCTGAGCTTGTTAATATTTAATTTTTCAACAAGTCCCTTTTTAAACCTTTTCTTCATGTCAAAAAATTTGTAATAAGATTCAAAGTTGTTGCTTTTCAAACTTTCCAAAATCTCATTTTCGTTTTCAGACTTTATTTTATCTGTCTTGAACTCTTCATAGCTTCTTGATGATTTAAGATCAAGTAATATACTTTCGTAATTTTGATTTATTTGATTTTTAATCTCTAATCTATATTCCTCCTTGTCAAAATCATTCAAGTTTAATTCTCCTATATTTTCAGGATGGTATAAATAATTTTCAAAGTTATAATAGTTTAAGATGTACAGATTAGGATAATGGTTCTTCAATCGTTGGATTTCCGAATCCATTAGAAAATCACGATCCCTGAGGCCAAAGTACTTTTTATCTCTTTTAACCTGCAAGAACACCTCCCTTGAATCAGCTAAACCAACAAAAAGGCTATCTTTTATTCTTAGCGTTTGATAAAATTCGTCATTCTTATTCTCACAGAAAATTATTTTTTTGCCATTAATAATTTCAAATAGAAGCCCTTTCGGGATAGCTATTTCATAAACATCAATGTTTTCTTTATTATCAGGATAGACTTCTTGAGGAATATCAAAATTTAAAAGATCAAAATCAATAATAGATGCTTCGTCTGATTTCTTGGCATAATCAATAAAGCCCAACGCGTGAGAAGCAGTCCATAGCTGCGAATCATTGGGAATCCATTTAGCTACAATTTCTTCTAGCAGTCTATATTGGATAGATGTATTCAAATGACAATCCATTTCATCAATGAAGATTATCGAGTTTTCATAGTACTTTTTCCGTACAATAAAATTTAGCAATAATATGACTACTTGCTTTTCTCCATGACTTAGTAGTTCATAATTTATCTTAGATTCGCCTTTTTTAAAAATTAGTTTGGCACTTGAATTTGGGGTCGCATTGACAAACTCAGCAATTTTAATGAATGAAGATTCATCGCCTCCAAATATTGTCGCCAATGAATCATTTAATGGTTTAATAGAATCCTGAAATATTTTCAAAACATCAACTTGTTCGCCCTTAAATACTGGCTCCCTCAGAGCGAAATCAATTTGATTAATGTATAGGCTAATATCATTTATAAACCTTGTATCATTTTCGATGTAAGTTGGCGGGCTATCAGCGTCATTCGCAACTGCGTCCACATTTGAATTATTACTTATCCGCGGAACTATCCTTATACTACTTCTTCCAAAGAATTTTTTAGCTAATTCTTGCGGCCCGAATAATGAATTTTCATTTTTTCTTAATTCGACATTATCCGAGAATTTGATGTAGACCGAAGATTCTGCTTTAAGATTTTTTCGATAGTAGTCATTATTTACAGGCATCCCTTTGAAAATACCCTTGGTTAGCCAGTCAAAGGCGTCAAACACACTACTTTTTCCGCTGCCATTGGAACCGATAAGCAAAACTAACTTTGAGGATTCGGGTATTGAATTGATTGTTAGTTTGTTGAACCTTTTAAAGTTTGTTATTTCAACTTTGGAAATCTTCATCCGGTAAAGCTAAACATCTGCCATTGATTTTTCAATTTCTGCTTCGCTACAAATTCCCTCCTTTAAATTCACGTTATAAGAAGGCCTCTCAAAGAGCGAATAAGCCGAAGGCTATGTGCTTACCTGTGTTGGGCATCCAATGACGGATGATGTGGTGATAGAAATTGGCTAAGCTGAAAGCTTATAGTCTTGTATTAATATTGAAGGAGAAATATTTAGTTTCTTGTTCAAATTTCTAATCATAGTAAGGCTAAGTTTTCTTTTTCGGTTAAGTACTTCCGACACTTTTCCTTTTTTACCCATTACGCCTACTAAATCAGATTGCTTAATACCCAAATCTTCCATTCGAATTTTAATGGCTTCTACTGGGTCAGGCTCACCAATGGGGTATTTCTGATTTTCGTAGCTTTCAATTAAGATAGAAAGCACTTCTGCTTCGTCTCCTTCTTTTGAATTTATAGATGCATCGAATATTGTATCAAGCCTTTTTAAGGCTTCCTCGTGTTGTTTTTTAGTTTTAATTGGCTTTATCATATTTTAAATGGTCTTAACATTAAGTATGAAATAGTTTCCGAAAAGGAAACTACTGTTTTTTCACAAATTCCTTCCCCTCAAAATTTACTTTCTCAATTTTACCTGTTGCGTTTAAGCTGAAAGAAGCTAACGCGTTTCCATACCAATCTTTATCATACATCCCGTGGAACGTATCATAGTGCCAGTGGGTGAGCGTTGCTTTTAGAAAATTATTCGTGTTGAATAATAATTTTTTGTCGGCCAAGGTGATTTCTAGTTCACCATACAAAGGGCTGGTGTATCTCCCTGCATATTCTTCCAATGAACGTGATGGGTTGGTGTTTGACATACGCTTTGCTTCAAAGTCTTTTTCTACCTGATCACTTTTTGCTTTGATACCTTGATAGAGTTTTAAAAACTCTGCGCTCCAGTCTCGATTGCCGCCTAGCGCAAAAAGATCAAACGCTTTGTAAACAAGTGCATGGCGTACTTCGGCATGGTCGTAATTGGCAAAAACATAAATTCCCAATTTTGAGTCGTGCAGTTGTGCATGAATGGCCACTTCGCCTGCCAAGCTTCCCGTGTGGTAGTTTATTTTCTTGCCTTTGTAGTCGTGTTGAAACCAACCGAGCCCGTATGTCATCCAATTCGGCTTGATCAATTGCATGGTCGGATAAAACTGGGAAGCGGGTACAATTACTTGCGGCTTGAACAATTCTACCCACGTACTTTTCTTCAGCAATCGACCTCTTTCATACTTGCTGCTATCCAACATGCACACCATCCATTTCGCCATATCTTCAATCGAAGCGTTTACACTTCCCGCTGGCCCAATCTCATCTGCATATGTTGGTTCGATAGTTTTGATGGAACCGTTTACCAAGTAGTGTGGCTTAGAATGATTGGCATCTTTAGCGGCAGCCAACGTAGGGAAGGTGCGCTTCATTCCCAATGGTTGGAAAATTTTAGCCTGTATAAAATCTGCCCACTTTTGACCAGACACTTTTTCGATCACTTTTCCGGCAGTGAGATAGAAAATGTTTTGATAAATAAAACTAGAGCGAAGTGAATAGCTTGGCTCGACTTCAATCATTTTTTTTAACACTACATCGGACGACACATTCATTACGCCCCACAGAAAATCAGCGTTGCCTACTCCGCTAGTGTGGGTGAAAAGATCACGGATTTTCAGTTCGCGTGTAACGTAGGGATCATACACATGAAACTCTGGTAGGTGTTTGATGACGGCATCATCCCATTTTACTTTCCCTTCGTCTACCAGAATTCCCATGCACGCGGCCGTCATCGCTTTGGTGGTAGAGGCGCACGCAAAAATTGTTTGAATGTCTACCACATTGGTGGTCCCCAATTGACTAACCCCATATCCTTTTTTAAAAATCACTTTTCCGTCTTTCACCACCGCCACGGCCATGCCCGGTACTTGCCATTCCTTGCGCGACTTTTCAATGTAAGTGTCAAATTCTTTGAGTTGAGTCGCTAGAGGTTGCGCGATCAGGAATTTTGCAATGCAGATTGCAATGAAGAGGAAGGTTAATCGTTTTTGCATATGTTATTTAGAAATCAGGTCTAACCAATTATTTTCTTTCCAGATGTTTATAATCCGTTCTCTAAATTGTTCTCTTGGAAAAGGACGATTACATAAGATAACATAAAGTAATTTTTTTTCGGGTATGCTTACATAATCGGTATAAAAGCCTCCTTGTGTGCCTGTATGAGAGACTATTTTTAAAGAGTCTGATGTTTTGCTGAGAAACCAACTAAAGCCAATAAACGGTGGTGTAGCGTCTGCCCAGTTTGCGTAAGTTGTAATTGTTCTTGATCGTTCAATCGTTTCTTTTTTTAAGAATAAGGCTTTGCTCAAGCCGATTTCATACTTGGCTAGTTCCTCAACTGAACTCCAAACCCCTCCATTGCCGGCTGCTGCAAAGGTCGGTTCTTCTCCATAGTCGAGTTCGTTCCATTTGCCGCCTTTATTCACATAAGCATGAGAAACTCCTTTGTCGGGGAATGAACCATTGGTAATCACGCTTGTGTTCATCCCAGAAGGTTTGAAAATTTTATCCGTCACTACTTGTTGCCATTTCTTGCCTTCAATTTTTTCGATAATCAGCGCAAGCGCATTGAACGCAGGGTTCGAATATTCATATTTTGAGCCAGGTTCAAATAGCAATGAATCATTTTGCATGAGCGGAGCAAAGTTTTCTTCGTCTTTGGCGGTGAGTAAAAATTCTTCTGTCAAGAGTTTCCATCGGTTGTCGGGCAGGCCGGAGGTGTGGGTGAGCAGGTGATGGATTTTCACTTTGCGGGCAATGTCTTTGTTTTTGAATTCAGAAAAATATTTTTCCAGACTATCCAATAGCGAAAGTTTATTTTCTTCGGCTAATTGCAAAATGGCATTGCTCACAAATGTTTTCGAAATAGAGCCGGTGTTGAAAAGTGTTTGGGTAGTTATTTTCTCTTTCGTGTTGAGATCAGTCAAGCCATAGCCTTTGGAAAAAATGATTTTCTCATTTTTCAGGACGAGGATTGCACCTCCGGGGTCGGTTTCTTTTAATTCTGCCTTAAACAAGTTGTCAATTTCAGTCGCAATTTTTTCTGACGACTTTGGTGCGCACCCAACAAGTAGAATAGCAATGGCTGCGATTGATACTCGTTCGAGATGCCTGTTCATGATTTTTTGTTTTTAATAATGGAACTTATGGCAATCACCACCCAAACTGAATTGATGAACGTGAATGGATATGCCTCTTTGTAAACGCTGTTGATGATGAGCAGAATGGCACCAATTAAATTTAAAAGCTGAAAGGCCAGTGAACTCGAATTGATTTTTTGATAACTGTTGAGGCCATACGCACCAATTACCAGCACGGAGCCTATCCAACCTAAAGTAGTTATAAGTAAGTCCATTACTTTCGTAATTCAATTTTAATTACGTGCATGTCGTTGGTAACAAACAGCGATTTCTCATCGGCTGAAAGCGCGCAGTTCGAAGCGGCTTCAGCCAGTTTTATTTTGGCAACAAATTTTCCGGATGGGTTGAAAATCCAAACCCCACCTGGGCCAGTGCCAAATAGATTTCCTTTGCTGTCTACTTTCAATCCATCGGGCAAACCTTTTTCAGTTTTAGCCTGCGTGGTGGCATCGTATAGGATTTTGCCTGAAATGATTTTCATGGAATCGTTCATTTCATATTCGTACCACCTTGCTTTATCAGGATCTGAATTGGCAACATAAAGTTTTTTGTGGTCAGGAGAGAGCGCAAGACCATTCGGGCGGGTCAATGAATCAATCAACAAAATGATTTCTCCTTTGGCCGTAACACGATACACTCCTTGAAATGGGATTTCTTTGGAGGAGTCTTCCATTTGCTTTGCCAATCCATACGCAGGATCTGTAAAGTAGAAATCATAATTGCTAAAGATCACATCGTTGGGACTATTGAATCGCTTGCCGTTGTATTTGTTGGCAATGGTGGTGAAGTTGGGAGTAGGTTTATTTAAAGGTGCGTTCATCATGGCAATTCTGCGGTCGCCTTGTTGGCATAAAATCAAATTTCCTTCATCGTCCAGAGTGAGGCCGTTGGAACCAGGCGAGTCTCCGCGAAAGTTTTCGCCCGTGAATCCGGAAGGAGTTAAGTATACTTCTACTCCTTTTTCTTCCTTCCATTTATAGATGGTATTGGTAGGCACATCGGAGAACAACAACATTTTTTCGGATTCGATCCAAAGAGGACCTTCACTCCATGCGTAGCCGGTGCCAATGACCTGTACGCTGATTTCGGCTGACAAAATAGAATCTGCGCTTGCATTCAGCCGCTCGATCGAGACAGAGATTGTTATTTCTTTGTTCTTTTCGGAACAACTGAAAACTAGCAGTGCGAGGAGTAGGATGATTACTTTATTCATAGGTTATTTTTTTAATGTGTAGAAGTACAGAGATATACAAAGAGGGTTGGTTTATGCAAACCCATGTGGGAGGTGGGCAAGGGTTCAAGGAAGCAAAGGTTGGCGCGAAAATTAATCTGTTGCACGCGCCCGGCCAGGGATAGGAGCGCTACCCCGCAGCCGCCAAGAATAGCGCGGTGGGGCGAGGAGTATAAGCGTATAGCCCGCAGGCCGCCAACATAAACTATATTTAATGGCTCAGTCAACGTTTAGTTTTTCAATTGATAAATTTAAAGTTTATTTGGACATAAATTGCTAGAACGATGAACAATGTGATGGAAGTGCCCAATCGCCCCGTGCGCGGATTTTTACCCGAGACTTTTACGGTGACGACTTGGGAAGAATTGAAGCCTTATCTGGACAAGCTAGTCAAGCAGCCGATTGACAGTGCCGCGGCCTTAAAGGTGTGGCTGCGCAACCGTAGTGAGTTGGAATCGGTGTTGAGCGAAGATATGGGTTGGCGCTACATTCGCATGACGTGCTTTACCGAGAACGAAGAATACAGCAAAAGTTATCAGGATTTTGTGCAGAATATTCAACCACCAGCAGCGCCCTATTCGGATCTGTTGAATAAGAAGGCGCTGGAGTCGCCTTACTTGAAAGAGTTGGAGCATGTGGCGGGGTACGATATGATGATCCGTAATTTGAAAAAGGAGGTAGAACTTTTTCGGGATGAAAACATTCCGTTGATGACGGAGATAACTACGGAGACGCAGAAATATGCAACTCTTTCTGGTGCGATGACAATCGAGTTGAATGGGCAAGAGTTGACGCTGCAACAGGCAGGAGTAATTTTAATGGACACGGACCGGGCCAAGCGTGAAGAAGTGTACCACAAAATTTCTAGTCGCAGGTTGAAAGATAAAGTTGCGCTGGACGAATTGTTTACGAAGTTGGTTGGTTTGCGAAATCAAGTTTCGTTGAATGCCAACTTTACGAATTTTAGGGATTACATGTTTCGGGCATACGGCCGATTTGATTACACTCCGAAAGACTGTTTCAATTTTCATGAGGCGATTGAATCAGAAGTGCTGCCGATCTTAAATGATTTATCGAAAGAAAGAAAAACGCAACTTGGAGTAAAGGAGCTTCGTCCCTGGGACAAAGCAGTGGATGCTGAGGGGCGTGAAGCATTGAAAGCGTTTAAAGATGGAAAAGAGCTGACGGAAAAATCCATTGAGTGTTTTTCAAAGTTGGATCCGTATTTAGGTCAATGTCTTGCGATCATGAAAGAAATGGGGCACTTAGATTTGGAATCGCGCAAAGGCAAAGCTCCTGGCGGATATAATTATCCGCTGTCGGAAATTGGTGTTCCGTTTATTTTTATGAATGCCACTTCTACCATGCGCGACATGACGACCATCATGCACGAGGGCGGCCATGCTGTTCATAATTTTTTGACGAAGGATTTAGAGTTAAACGATTTTAAATCTCCTCCAATGGAAGTGGCCGAACTGGCCTCGATGGCAATGGAATTGATTTCGATGGATCAGTGGCAGATATTTTTCCCCAATGGAGAAGAATTGAAACGTGCGAAGCGCGAACAGTTGGAAGATATTATTGAAACCCTGCCGTGGGTAGCCACGATTGATAAGTTTCAACATTGGATTTATGAAAACCCAACGCATACGTTTGAGCAACGGAAAGAAAACTGGAACCGGATTTTTGATCAGTTTGCAGATAACGTAACAGATTGGAGTGGCTTGCAAGAGGCGAAAGACTATGCCTGGCAGAAGCAACTGCATTTGTACGAAGTACCATTTTATTATATTGAGTATGGCATGGCACAGTTGGGCGCGATTGCCGTATGGAGAAACTACAAACTCGATAGGCAAAAAGGTTTGGAAGGCTACATGAATGCACTGAAACTAGGCTACACGAAATCGATACCCGAAATTTATAAAGCAGCTAACATCAAATTTGATTTTAGCAAAGAGTATATAAGAGAGCTGATGGAGTTTGTGAGAGGGGAGTTGGGGAAGATTTAAGAATTGATGCCACGAATGGACAAATTTTTTGACTGCTACGATCTTGCTTTTTCTTTTAAAGCATTAGCCCTTTTCAAGAGTTCTTCTTTTGAAATGTGCTTACCAGATTTATCTAAGCGATTCCAAAGTTCATCTGCCCTATTTAAAAGAAACGGGTTTTTTCTATCGTGATTTATTTGAGAATCTGTTTTTGGCATAAATTGATCATTAAGAAATATTCTTTCGATCTCCTACATTTTTAAAACCGGTTGCTCGTGGATTGGACGCCAGTGACTCGATAGACTTTAAAATAGGGTTAGGAATGGGATCGGGTAACTCGTCAAGTTGTTTAGCCGCCTTCTTAGTTAAGTTGACGCTGTACTTTGCCATTACGTTTTCGCTTTTTTAGATAATCAGAAAGAGGAATTCCGTGTCCATTATCTTCTTTCTTAGCCAAATCGTAAACCCGAATATCATCCAACTCTTCTAATTCTTGCAGTATTTTAGTATAGTCTTATATGCTTATCAGTATCCGTAACAAATTGAGCTTTCATCTGCTAATATTTATTTTTTGTGGTCAGATGGAATATCCAAACTTTTCATACTTGAATTAATTTGACATGTCAAAGCTCACTAAAATTCCTGAAAACGTATTTTCAATTGACTATCCTCTGCATTTATCCAACAAATCACTCAGGTAATTAGCTTCGGCTTTGGTGAGTTGGAGAACGCCCGTGTCAGACTTATTCATTTTTTTGTCGATTTCTTTAAGAAGGGCGAGGCCTTGTTTCGTAATCATGACATCGGCCGCGCGCTTATCGTTGGCGCATTGACTTTTAGCAACTAGGTTTTTCAAAATTAACCGATCCAGCAAACGCGAAACGTCCGAGTTTTTATCGATCATCCGATTTTTGATTTCTGCACCGGAAATTTTTTGAGGATGCTGCCCGCGAAGAATGCGGAGAATATTAAATTGTTGATTGGTAAGTTCGTATTGTTTGAAGAAGAATTGATTTTTTTCGAGCAGCCAATTGGCAGTATAAAGCAGGTTGACGGCCAGCTTGTGGTGCGGGTTACGGAATTTTGCTTTTTGTTTTATTTCTTCTTCGATGTTCATAAACAGAATATGAAAAGCCAAAGAACTAGTCTTCGGCTTTTTATATCAACGAATAGAATTAGTTTTTAACAAACTCACCATTGGCTTTTATGATCACTTCTTCCCCCAAAGCCGCACTTGGGTATTTTGCACCAATTCCGAAATCTGACCTTTTGACAACACCGGCAATCTTCAAGCCAGCAACCGTTTTCTTATTATACGGATGAACGATAGGACCTGTAAAAGTAGCGTCTAATTCTACTTGTTTGGTAACGCCATGCATGGTCAGATCGCCAGTAAGTTTGTACTTCTTTCCTTCTACCAATTTCAACGAGGTGCTTTTGAAAGAAAGTGTTTTAAACTTTTCTACATCAAAAAAATCCTCATTTTTTAAATGCTTATCGCGGCCTTCGCTTGCTGTGTTTATGCTTGCTGCATCCGCAGTCAATTCAATTACGGCATCGCTAAAGTCTTCTTTCAAAGAAGTAATTTTAGCGTCAAATGAAGTGAATGCACCGTCAACATCTGAGATCATGAAGTGAGTGATTTCAAAACTCAATTTCGCGTGGGACTTGTCAACCGTCCACGTTTGTGCAAACGCACCACCGGTTAGCAGCAATGCAACAATAAGTGTGTTTAATTTTTTCATAGTTTGTTTGATTTAGTTGCAATGCTAACATAAATTCTTAAATATATGTTTAAACATGTATTTTATTTGTTTGAAGATGCTGATAGTCAAGCATTATAAATTTAGCCAATAGGTGAATTTGAGTACAATCGCTCGAATTTTGGGTTGGCCACTTTGAAATAGAATGTTGTCTTTCAGCTCATCGGTTGCAAAGTAATTGTCAGTGTAAGAGATGAATAAATCCGATACGGGTCGAAACCGCCACTGCAAACGCGAATTAATATTGACGTTGTTGATTTGATTGTTGTATTGCACAAACGTAGTCCAGAACAAGCTTTTGGAAAACGTAAAATCAAAACGGGGGCCAATCAAAATCAGGTCGGCACTTTTATAGGGTGCCGGTAAGTTGATTTTATTATAAGTAAATGCCAATGAAAATATAGCGTAGGGCTGGGCGCGGTAATTGAGGTTACCCGTTAAGTTGATTCGATTGCCATTGAAATATTCTCCTGAGCGTGTGGCCACGTCAAAGAAAAATTTCTTGCGTGCATCCGAAAAAAAACTAGCAACCACTACTTTGTTGGTATAGTCGGTTCCAATGGAAAGTTTTAAGCCACCGGTATTGGTCGGATCAAACGAAGAAAAAAGATAGACATATTCCTGTCGCAGACGAATGCTGAATTGAGCGGTAGATTGAAAACGAATACGATACATAAAGTTGAGGTCGTAATCCGTAACACCATACTTTTTGTTCCCCAATACATCAAAATCAAAACCCGGCCCGTGGCTATTGATAATTCTAGACTTAGGGTAGAAGTTGTACCAAATTGTGGGCGCCAAACGCAAGTAATCTTTTCTTCGAATAAAGCCAACTTCGGGGCTGTAATTTGCTCCAATATTCTGGGCTGTACCGGATATGTCCCACTTGAACGTATTGTAGGCCAGTCGCGCTGCCGTGGCAAATGCTGAATCCGTTTGATTTTGGCTGAATGATCGGTGGTAGAAGAACTTTCCGTTCCACTTATTGTCTTTACTCGCCAAGTTGTAATCAAAGCCAATAGCCCTGTTATAATTCTGCGGACTGGTTAAAAAATCTCCATTGATCGAATCCTGAAATGACTGCTTGTTGATGAAGATCATTCCGATGTTGGATCGGGCGAAAATCTTCCGTTGAAAAGTAGCTACTGTGTAGTTGGTGGAAGGTAAATCATTGGCTTTATCTTCGCCCCCCTGCATCGTCAACAAACCTACCCGTAAGTTATTGTTCACTTTTCCACTAAGTCTTGCACCAAAGTAGATGGGGTTTTCAATGTTTTGGCCTGTACTTTGGTCGCGTGTGACACCGATGCGCCTAGAAAAAAATGGGCGTACCCCTTCACCACCAAAATCAGAAAACAAGTCAGCGTTTTCTAAAAAAAACTGTCTGCGTTCAGGAAAGAAAATTTCAAATCGATCTAGATTAGTCACTTGCTGGTCTACTTCTACCTGCGAGAAATCCGGGTTGACGGTCAAATCTAAATTAAGAGCCGGACCGATAGCTACTTTGGCATCTCCACCATAAGCGGTGGCACTCTGTGCATTCTCACCTTTCTCGAAATTTTGGCTGCTTCCTGCCGCGGCAAACGGAATCAACGAAATATTGGACCCGGGTTTATCGAGTGGTTGATCCCAAATCAGCGGACGCATGAATGCTAACGAGATCAACGGAAAATTTCGGGGAATAGGCGACCAAGTAGATCGTTCTGCGTTGTAACTATCGATCCGATAAAAATTGATATTCCACGAACTTAACCCATGTTTATAACGAATACTTTTGAACGGAATAGCAAATTCACAGACCCATGAATCTGCGAGCATTTGGGCTTTGGAATACCATTTGTTGTCCCAGCTCAGTGACAGATCGGATTGACTTGTACTCCCACCGTTTGCGACTAGCCCTTCGCGCTGCACGCCATACGGGTTAGTGCCAAATTGAAAACAGTTAGTGTTGTCTTGGAAGGTATCGAACTGTACCACGAAAGAGTCGTTTGCTTCTCCCCGAAAATCTCTGCGCAAGGAAGGTGTTACATAGGTTCGTGGCCCTACGTTATGCATGATGGCAAATACGTAAATGAATTGATCGTCATAGGTCATGCGCACCTCCGTTTGGGATTTGGCGTAAGAAGAATCAAATGGAAAATACTGTTTGAAATTATCGGCTACTTCTGTGTCTTTCCAAACCGCCTCGTTCATTTCGGCATCGATGGTGATTTGCTCAGTTGTTTTTTTGATATGTAAACCCGGCAATTGCGCAAGCGACTGGAAACTGGTAAACAAGAAGATGATAAGCCAATGCCGCACAGGTTTGATTTCAATTAATCGGCAATGATACGGTTTTTCGATCCTTCTGGTAAAAAAATTTGATAAGCGGCCAACAAAAGCTTAGAGCTTCAGGTAGAACTCCTTCGTCAATCTTTTATACTCTTCACTCCACGATTCTCCTTCGCCATGCAATACGAGCATCTCTTGTGTGACAGACTTCTCCTCAGCCGAAAATTCAAACAGCCACCGCTCTTGTGGTTTTTCCTTGCGGGAATAAAATGCCAACTGCCGGACACAGAAAAGCCCGTGGTCTTTAGCTAAAAAAACAAACTGATTACCTTCTTCCACGGGAAGCACCACGGCTAGCCTTCCTTTTTTCGTGAGCATACCAACGGAGTATTTTAATAGCTCTTGATAATTAAGTGAGTGTGTATGTCTCGCTTTCGCGCGATGGGAAGAAGGTGGCAGTTGACTATTGGTAAAGTACGGAGGGTTGCTGACGATCAAATCGTACGATTCGGTATTTTTAAATTCTTGCAGTGGCTGATGAAAAACCTTTACTCGATTTGCCCAAGGAGAGTTCAAAACATTTTTGGTTGCTTGAGTTGCATCGGCTTCTTCGCTTTCAATCGCATCAATGGTGGTTGGTTCGTTCGCTCGTTGGGCAATCATTAAAGCAATAATTCCACAACCTGTTCCAATATCCAAGATTCTTTTCGCACCTGAGACATTTACCCAACCCCCCAACAAAACTGCGTCCGTACCGACCTTCATCGCGCAGCGGCTGTCTTCTAGAGAGAATTGTTTGAAATGAAAGGGGGTTGATTTTTTACTCACGAATATATTTTCTCACGCAAAGTCGCTAAGCCTCCAAGGAAATGCAAAGATATTTTTACCTAAGGTCGCGGAATCAGAAAGAAAATGATACTTTAAATGTTCAACTGACCTTGCGAATTATCGCCTTTTGTAAACTTATAGCTTGTTCACTATTCTTTGAATCCCGTCCTTAATTAGCGCTTCATTAAAGTTAACAAGCAATCCTAATTTTAATCCAGTAATCCTTAGATAAGTCAATAGTTGCTTTTGATGGACCGGGGCAACTAATTCCACTGATTTCACTTCGATGATTACTTTGTTCTCAATTATGATATCCGCTCGAAATCCAATATTCAGTTTTATATCTTCCTATACAAGCGGAGTCCCTTGCTGCCTTACAATATTAAGATTTTGCTTTTTAAGTTCGAACGCAAGCAATTCTTCATAAACTGACTCTAATAATCCAGGGCCAAGCTGCGTGTAAATCTTAAAGCAAGAATGAACAATTATTTTGGATAACTCATTTTCTGTCATAACCTAAAAATGTCTTCTTTGCGCCTTCGCGACTTTGCGTGAAACTTTACAACCTTCTGAAAAGTTTCTCAATACTCTCCACCGTCACCTTCTCTTTCCAATCACTTCCAATCGCGTGTGCCCACATGTGTGGTAAGTTGTAAGATACTTTTGCCATCGCAGTTATTTGTTCGTCTGTCCAATCTTTAGATAAACCTTGCGGTAAATCGATTTTGTGTTTGGCGATCATTGTTTTAAATTCTTTCACGCCTTCGGGATAATAATCTTCGAGGTGATTGAACGCAATACAATTCGCATAGCAATGTCGCGTGCCTAAGATTTTTGAAAGTCCGTATGATAAAGCATGACAGACACCGACTTCCGAATAGGTTAAACTCAACCCGCCCATCAACGAAGCTACCATTAGCTTGTCATCGTTTTCCGCAGTTTGTCCACTCTTGTCGCCCAGATAAATTTCGCGGCACAGTTTCAACGACTGCTCTGCATACGAGTGACTATAGGCATTGTTCAGCGTTCCGTTTTCTGATTCGATGCAGTGGATGTACGTGTCCATGCCGGTGTAAAACCACCAGTTGCGTGGCACACTGGCAATCAAATCCGGATCAAGAACTACCTGATTGAAAACTGTCCACTCACATTTTAATCCTAATTTTTTTTCTGGGCCAGTCAGTACAGCTGTCATCGAAACTTCAGCGCCAGTTCCGGAAATAGTCGGAACTCCTATATGATAGATGCCCGGCTTCTTGATCAGATTTAATCCTTGGTATAATTGTGAAGAGCCTTCATTGGTAAACATCAAGGACACCGCTTTAGCAATATCCATGATAGATCCACCACCAATGGCAATCGCTGCAGCAGGAATTCCTCTCGTCTTCATCACAGAGTCGCGAATCATATCAATCTGCTTCGTAGTAGGTTCGTACTGGTCTACATCAATGTACATGACAATGTCACCCACTTCCGCAGGAATACGCTTCGCCAACTCTTTCCCTTTAAAATAATTGTCCACCAAGTAGAGCATGAACTTATCGTTCTGATTTCTTTGTGCTTCTACAATTTCGCCCAGTTGGTTAAAGCTGCCCCTACCGAAAACTGTTTTCTCTATTCCTTTGAAATTTTTGTGCATACGGTTTATCTAGTTAGAATGATAGTCTATTAATGGCTACTTAATTTTAGGATTGTCCTGGTTAGCTTCAATGATGGACAGGTAGTTTTTGGCTGCCTGTAGCATGGATGAATTGATATCAATCCAGTTAACATCCATTAGCATATTGGGCATAGGTGAACTATTTTGCTCGGCCGTTTTTACTTCTGAGAGCGCAAATAAAATTGATTTGTAAGAAATATAGGGGTTGTATTCTTTGAGCTTTTCTAAAATTGAAACGGATCCCACTTTATTGAATAGGAAGAATAGATCTATGTAGTCTTTCTTTTCTCTCCGTTCTGTAATAGCATTTAACTTAAATCTCGCAAGGTCATCAAGTGATGCGATCCTGAGTCCTTCAGTGATGATGGGTTCATTTTTAAAAGGTATCATCCAATCATCATACAATTCAACTCGTACTCCGTTAATCTCTGCGGAAACGCGATCCGTACCAACAAAAAATTCAATACCCTTGAATCTCTCTGACAAGACATGCAAGATGTTTTTTTTACTCACCTTTTCATTCGAAAAAAAGTCGATATCAATGGATATGCGATGGCCGATCTGCAACGCAACCGCAGTGCCACCGACAATCCTAAAAGAGGCCAACTCTGCGATTGAGCATAGCGCGTTTGCCGTAGTAATTAACTCAGCGGTTACAGTCTCCTTATGAAGCATATCTATTTTCAGGATCGAAGTGCAAGAACAAATAAGCCATTGATCTTACTAATGGTTGCATTTTATTCTTTGTTAGCATTTCTTTCGTTTTTTCTTCACCATACAGATCAATGACTTCCCGAATATCTACCAAGGTGCCATATTGAAAAATGCGAGTTATTACCCATTCTGGCGATTCTATTAACGTCTTCTCAATATCAGCCTCTTTGATGTCCCAAAACAATGGCTTTCTAAGTGCGAGTTTGTTTACCATACATTCCAATAAATATCAACAGTCGTGTTACCTTATTAAAACACCCACTACCGAATTGGTATCTTCGCCAACTCTTCCCCTTTAAAATAATTGTCCACCAAGTAGAGCATGAACTTGTCGTTCTGATTTCTTTGTGCTTCTACAATTTCGCCCAGTTGGTTAAAGCTGCCCCTACCGAAAACTGTTTTCTCTATTCCTTTGAAATTTTTGTGCATACGGTTTGCTCGTTTCATTCGATTTATAATTTGAACATATTGGCAAGGGTATCCTTGATTTCGTCAATTTCATTTTGCTTTAATCTGCGTAAACTACTTTTAGACAATCGGCTTGCATCAACGGCTCTGATTTGGTCAAGGCAAACTTCACAAAATTTATTCTGAAATCGCAATTCCAGTCTGGATGGATAACCCCGCAAAGTAGTGGTCATCGGGGCAACAATAATAGTACCCAAAACAGAGTTCATTTCGGATGGTGATAGAATTACGCATGGGCGGCTTTTTTTAATCTCTACCCCGATAGTCGGGTCAAGGTTTACCAAATACACTTCAAATTCTTTTACCATGTCCAATCAGTCTCGTCAAAACGATTGACTACAAAGTCGGCTTTTACCTTACTTGCCTTTTTAAAATCCGACCACTTTTTTTTTACAGGTTTATCCGCAGATGAAATCATAATGACATGATCCTTTACGGAAATCTTCACGTTATCTTTTATGCCACTTTTATCGAGAATTGATTTTGGAAACAAAATACCTCTTGAGTTACCAATCTGCCTGATCTTTGTTGTAGATGTTGCCATAATTTCGAAGTTACGACACAAAGTTATAACATTTTGTTATAACTCCTAAACAAGATTACTTTCCTTCTTCTTCTCTTTTAACCCCTATTTGTTTCCTTTGTTTAAACTCAACCTCCACCTTGTTTTTTTGTAGCAGATAGTTAACGGCTTTGTAAACGATTTTCAATTTTTTTGTTGTGTTTGTTTCAAGTTGCTTTAGCTTATGCGTTAGCTCTTTACAAGATAATGCGGATTGCCTTCACACAACGAAGGCTAGTATAACAGCGGTGTTTACTTGAATAGCTTTTTTACTTTTCGATAAATTGGATAACATTGATATACCTTTTTCGGTAAATGCGAATGGTATGGCGGGGCTGAATTTTACGCCATCTGGGAGATTATCACAAGTTGGGATAATCCAAAGCTTGTTTGTTAATAAATCGAACTATGAACAATTTCTATTTCAGGCTTTTGAAATAAAATCATTCGCATCAATATCTGCTTGTTTTAATATTGCCCGAAGAGTTCCTTCTGGCATATCACCAGTATGGTTAGGTATTGTTGTAAGTTTTCTAGTAACAGGATTCCACCAAATTTTGTGGCTTCCAGCCGCTTGCCGTTAAAACTCGAACCCAAACTTCTTTAAAATTTTGGCTATGTCACGATATCTAAAACCCGACAGACGTCCCATTTCAAACTCCTACAAATACGGGATAATCGAAACTGTCGCCAGCTAAAGTGAGTTTGGAAATATCTTCTTCTCGGGCTTTGATCAACTTTTTGGCAACATCGTTAGCGATCTCAATTGTTTCTGAAATCGTACGACCTTGGGCGATCAATCCCTGAACAGAATCTGACGTGGCTAAATAGACGCCTTCAGGTAATTTTTCTATATGAAGATTAATAATTCTTTCCATCTCGCAAGTATACAATAATTCCCTGCGCCCAGTTAAGCTTATCCAGCGTCCGTTTAGCCCTAGAAAGCGCTGCGAAACTCAGTTTGAATTTCTCCGCGCCCTCTCGGGTTAAAACTTTGGAACCTCAAAGAATGAAAAGTCAATTATTAAGCATGCACCGAAGCCAGCGCCCGTTCTACACACTCCCCAATCTTTTTCGCCAGCGCCTTCACCTCTTCTTCCTTCCATGTGCAGCGAATGCCAAACGAAATCAAACGACCGACCGTCTCTTGCGATTTTGGCAAGTGCAAGTTGTTATAATCTTGTGGCGCACCTAAAATATGAATAGGCAAACGAGCAGGTGATTTTAAATCCTTCAAATGATTCCACTGGTTGATGAAGTGGTACATGTTCGTATACCAATAATTAAACCCAGCCACGCCCGCTTTATTAAATTCATCCACAGTTCTTTTCGCGGCTTCCGTATCGGGCAATAGAATATTTAAGAACGTAGCCGAGTCGCCCGCTGGGTCTGCCAACGTGCTGAAGCTTATACCTGCAATTCTAGAAAGCTCAGTTGTCAATAGATTTTTGTATTCACGATTTTTCTCTCTGATAAATGGCACCTTACGCGTTTGCGCCAAGCCAATGGCCGCGTTGATCTCGCCAATGCGGTAGTTGAAACCTAGTACTGGATGGTTCTCCATGCCGCGGTTGTTGCCCGCATGGTCATGCCCATGATCGGAATAACTGTCCGCATATTTATAACACTGCTCATCGTTGGTCACCATCACACCGCCTTCGCCACAGGTAGCGATTTTAAAAAAGTCGAACGAGTAGCAGCCGGTTTTTCCAAACAACCCCACCGAAGTTCCTTTGTACGAAGCGCCAAACGCCTGGCCCGCATCTTCAATCAACGTCAGGTTATGTTCTTTGCAGATTTGCAAAATCTCATCCATCTTCGCCATGCCCCCACACATGTGCACCAGCATGATCGCTTTTGTTTTCGGGGTGATGGCCGCGCGAATTCCCGCAGGGCTCAAGCATAGCGACTCATCAATTTCTGCAAACACCGGCAACGCGCCAGCAAACAAAACTGCCTCCACCGAAGCGATGTACGTAAACGGAGGCACAATCACCTCATCGCCTGCGCCCACGCCAGCCGCATAGAGCGAGCACGCCACAGCCGTACTTCCGCTGCTCACCGCGTGTGCAAACTTTGCGCCCGTCATTTTTTTCACTTCCGCTTCAAACTCGCGCGCCTTCCAAATGTTGTTGCGCTGCGCATCGTGGTTGTAGCGAAACAAGATGCCCGTTTCCAACACATCGTTGATTTCTTTTTTCTCTTCTATTCCAAATAATTCTGTTCCTGGCATGGTTGATAAGATTAGGGGGCAAAAATACGAATTTAGGGTGTTGTTTGAAAGATAATTGGGCGGCCTGCCCAAGCGAGGCGCAAGGGCACCGGGCTGTCGGCAGTCGCCAGCCTTCTCAGCCCCGCCAGCCGAAACGCACGTGAAGGCTGGGCTCCAACAATGCCTCCATCCCTGGCCGATGCCAGTACGAAGTTCATCGAGACTTTCTCGGCTGTGCGTTGGAAGTATGAAAACAAAAAAATGGTTGTTAGGAAATATCGTTAGAAAAATAAAGTTGTACCTTGAAGTGTCAGTAAAAAAGCAGAGCGTAAAGACCTACACCTTAGATAAGATTACCGATAAACATATTGGTAAACGCAGTACACCTAAGCGCGATGCGTTTGAGAGTGAGTTACTCCTCGACTTGCTAAGTAAGGAATTCAAGCGCAAGCATCCTGATGCCAAAATTGGACGTGCATGATTGCGACATGAAAATGCTAAAAAACATTCACCCAGCCGAAGTTCTTCAAGAAGAATTCTTGATTCCTTTGGAAATCACTGACTACAAACTGGCCAACGATGTAGGCATACCACAAACACGCGTCTCCAAAATAATTAAAGGAAACAGAAGAGTAACAACCGGTACCGCTTGAGGCCGTCAAAATATTTTGGCAACTCTACTAAATTTTGGCTTGGCCTTCAACATGATTTTGATAGAACTTAAAATTGGAACTATCCATTCAGTAATGGATATGTTTTGCGTAAGGGAAATAGTAAGTCTAAGCAGTTTGGCTTTATTTTAAAATTACAACCCTTATCAACAACACTTCCATTGGCTAGTCTTTTAATTGGATAGTCAAGAGTTATTGCCCCCATATCAATTAGAAACCCAAATTGATTCACCAAAGGGTTTTTTGTATGTTCAACTGATTTGTATAGAAAGAATTCATTTCCATCTTCGATTTTAGATTCGGCTTCTATCCAAAATGTTTCTTTATGTTTTATCGATAGCGTCTTTTTTAGCTCTTCTAACTTCCAGATTAGAAAATCGCCAATGTCGAGCCTATCAGAATTTTCGATTAGGCAATTAAGATCATAGTCTGTTCTAAGAATTAACCCTTGAGCATTTCTTCCAGTTGCTCTGATAGTATTGTAAAGTCTAAAGATACCTTCCTCCCAATAGCCAAAATTATCTAAAATCTCTACTCTCGATTTAAACTTGCTCAACTCCCAATTCGGAGTCTTTGCAAACAGCCCTTTCCGCGTTCCCCTAAGTTCCCGAAAAGATTTCAATTCAATTCCTTTATAGTCTGGAGAAGCCCTAGAATTCATAGGAATCCCGAGAAGATGCTCTAGAGTTCTGCCAATCGATGTATCCGCTTGCAATAGTGCTCGCACAAACCCATTCGAAGCAATTACTCTTAGTTTCGTTAATAGTTCATTGGCTATTGAATTTGAGATTTGACTTATCGCATTGGCTATGTCTTTCAAAGGATTTGCATTGAGATCGAATAGTAATTCATTTACGTCAAGTAGCGTGATGTTAATGACAAATAATTTCTGTTCAAAGGCGATAATTCCAAGTATGTCATTTGCCTTGGAAAAGCTACCCAATCCTTTAAACCAAATTCTTGGGTCTCCTTTTTTAGTATTTGGTCGATAAAGTGAAGCGATGGAATTTACAAGTTCATAAGAGTTTATGAGAAAGGCAGGGATTTGAATTTTATTTTCCTGGCCTTGATTTTGTAATTCATAATCATGAATGTTTTTATTCTTAACATAAGCTCGGACTGAACCAGTAGCGTCCATGATAGATTTTTCGAGACCAGTAAGCGTTGGTTCTATCAAGCAAAGTTCAACAGATTTTTCTGAGAGAAGTTTGATGCGATCTATTTCAAGATCAGATAGCGGCCTCATTAACCGTTTACTTAATGTTCTTCAAGATTTCCAATGCAACAGCGCGAGCCATTAATGGAGGGACAGCATTTCCTACCAAGGTGAATTGAGGTACTTCAAACTTGCGCTTGTTTCCACCTGTAGATCTTTTTCCTTGAAAAACAAAAGAATCATCGAATGATTGTAGCCTCGCCATTTCTCGAACTGTCAAAGATCGTGGACTTGAAAAGTGAATATAATCATCTGGTATTGTCAGAACCGTAGGGCTTTGTGAATTAGGCTTTAAAACATTGTAATTCCGCTTTTGAGAATCAAGTCCTATTTTCTTTAATTCTTTTTTTGCCAAATCGTAATCACCCGTATTTAAAATTACATCTAGTCGCTTGACAACGTCATCATTTTGCTTACTTGTTTTGTGATTATGTAAGGGAGCAACGATATGAGTTAAGATATTCTCGAGCTCATCAGAGCTTCTAACATAAAAGGGATTCTTAGTATTACTAAATCGGCCATTTAATCTTCCTTTTTTTGACCATTCAGCATATGTTAAACCGGATTTTTCATCGGGCTTCCCTTCAATGGTTCGCCTCTTTATCAGGGCTTTCATTTTTTCGGTTGCTCCGTTATACTTAGTTTTTAAATCAATCTTCTCATAATTAAACTTCTCGTCATCATTGCCAATGAAGTCCAAATCGAATAGTGCTTCAAAAACAGTAACTTTTTCTTTATCTGAAACAGTTGCAGGAATAGTCTTTACCAACTTCTGATCTTTTCTGCAGCCGATAAACAAAACTCGTTCTCTATTTTGAGGAACTCCGTAATTTGATGCCAGCGCAATAAATGGCTGGTCAATATTGTACAACCTAATGTGAGATAAGATTTCATCGAACTCTGCACGCAACTTAGTATTTACAGAAAATGGCTTAAGTCCTTGTATACACTCATCAAATGAATAGTTATAGATTTCCAAGCCTGAAATTATCTCTTCTATTTCTTCCTGAAAAACTTCAGATGGCTTTAGATTGTTAAATGCTTCACGAATCTGATCAATAATCGAATCAGATTCTATAGATGTTAAGAATGAATCAAATTTTTCAGTGAAGTAATCATTATCTAGGTCGCTAAAGGCTTTTTCCGCAATCACTTTTTTTCTAACATAGGCAAGCTCTTTACTTCTTTTCAGCAAGTTAAACCCGTGGCGGATGGTGTTAATATGCACATCGGTTTTACTTGTTTTATAATCAGCTATTTTAGGTGTGAGAATTCTAAATTTGGTCTCTACGTTTAAAATATAATTTTCCTTTAACTTCTCCAATTCCCTTTCTGCGGCACTTTCAAATTGCATTCGTAAAATATAACAATCTAATATAAAAGGCTTATCTGCTTCTAGCTTTCTTAATTTGGTTAAAAAGAAAAGGAGCTGATGAAATTCCTTTAAGTCTACTATTGATTTAATTTCCTGAAGTATCATCTCACGTATTTTGCCGCCCTCCTTCGTCAGGATTCCCTTTACATTCTCCATTACAAAGTACTTAGGTCTCAATGCCCGAATGACGTTGAGGTAATGCGCAAAGAGATCATCCTTCTTATCGAATTTTTTTCGTTTTCCGGCTAAGCTAAAGCTTTGGCATGGTGGGCCACCACAAACCACATCAACGGATCTGTTTTTAAGCTTCTTAGTTAAGTTATCTAAGAAGTCGGGGTCCGTAATATCTTGTTTTAAAAACTCCGCATCTAAACCGAGTTGATAATTGTAACGCGCAACATGTGTTAACTCACAATTTTCATTGATGTCGCTTCCCAATAGAAACTCGTAGTATCTATCGCAATTTTCTGCTTGAAGAAATCCTTCACTAAAACCGCCCGCGCCAGCAAACAAATCGACAAATGTTATCTTTTCTTTTGCGCCATAAATAGCAGCATCTTCGGAAACAATTTTTACATCTGTATTCTGCTTTCGGCTATTTACAAGAGATACTATCTCGTCTTTTATCCTTCTACCGGTTAGATGTGAATGAGGAGCCGTTTCGAAGTACTTTTCAGCTTCTTGTTTCAGGAAAGACAAAAATTTGTTGATTGATTTATGATTGTATTCCGACTCTTTAACTGACTGATTTTTATTATCCCAGTCCTTCTTCAGAATTTTTTCGCCAGTTGCAACTTTAAGTTGGGTATCTTTTTGTCGGATGAAAAGATGAATCGGGAATCTCTTGCTTTTATCTGCCTTGTCTAAATAGAACTTGACGGTTATCATAATTACGGACATTTTTACGGACACGGACAAATTTACGGACAAATGTGAAAATGACAAGAAAATGCCACATTGTTTTTTTGTTACCCCTCGCGGCAGGGATGGAGCGCATGTTTGAGCCCGAAGTGGCATGTGCGTGAGGTGGCGAGTAGCGACAGCCCGCCCGGCCGCCCAAGAAATATTGCCGTTCGACATTTGCAGTGTCGAACGACAGATGATAGAAGATTGTAATATCTTGTTTATTTGGGTTCTGGATTACAAATCCCGAGTAACGAGAAGTTCAATCTTGCCTTCAAATTAAATGGTTGCTCAATCAAAACGCTCTTTTCGCAACACCTCAACAGTTGTTACAAATGCGATCACGCCATATTTTTCAAAATAATTTTGACTAAGCATTTCCATTATACCAAAAACTTTTTCTTTAGAGGCAAGCGTCTCTATCCGTATGTTACGTCCTTCCCAGTCAGTAAAATGTTGTGCATGCAAGCCTTCTCCTTCAACTTCTGCAATGGTGTAGCCTTTTATTCCGCAGTTTTTTAAATCTGCTACAAGCCGATTTTGTAGGGAATCTAACGCTATAATGGTGATCATTTTAATAGGTGCTAGCTGTGTCATATAGCATATAGGTTTTGTGCAATTGTTAAATATAATGGTAGTCCGATAGTTACATTAAAAGGAAATGTAATGGCTAAACTGGCTGTTAAATAATAGGTAGGGTTGGCTTCTGGTATTGCAATGCGCACAGCAGCGGGGGCCGCAATGTAACTTGCACTGGCGCACAAAAGTCCAAAGATGGTGGCTCCTCCCATTGACAAGCCAGCCCAATGGCCTAGATAAATTCCTGCGGTTGCATGAATGACCGGCATTATTATGCCAAATGCAAATAGAAAAAAGCCAACTTTTTTCAAGTCGTACAGCCTGCGTCCGGCAACCAAACCCACTTCCAGCAAAAACAAACAAAGTATTCCTCTAAACAAACCATCATATAAGGGAGCAACTTGTTCAAACCCTTTCTTTCCGGTAATCAATCCGATAAAAATGCCCCCAAGAAGTAACATGGTTCCTTTATTCGTAAAAATCTCATGCATTACTTTACCCATGTTGCTTTGACTTTGTGGCATTGCTTTTTTGGCAAGGTAGATGGCAATGATAATTGCAGGGATTTCCATAATGGCCAACATGGCCGGCATATACCCTTCATAGGAAATCTTCATCAAATCAAGAAAGGAAGTACCCTCGCTAAAAGTTACTGCGGATACAGAACCAAAATGTGCGGCTATGGCGGCTGCATTTAGCTTATCCATTTTGCCGATTTTTTGTAAAATAAAATAGGCGACAATAGGGATGGTTACACACATCGCTATAGCTGCCAAACAAGGTTTATAAAAATCAACTATGTTTACGGATGTTAATTTTACTCCACCTTTTATTCCGATGGCAAATAGTAAGTAAATAGTTAAACCCATATACATTCCCTCGGGGAACTTAAGGTCACTCTTAACCAGAGTTGCAATAATACCCAATGCAAATGCGAGCACCATGGGTGAGGCTAAACTAGCTCCCAATGACGAAAATAAATCCATATTATTACTTTATAGTTTGTAAATAGTTGGGGTCTAAAAACTCTATTTTTCCAGTTTCTAAATTGTAGACTGCTCCCACAATTTGGGTTTGTCCCCCTTGTACAGCTTTTGTAAGTACAGGCTCTAGGTTTTTAAGTTGTTGCACCTGCATGGCTACGTTTATTTTAACGGCATTTTCTACTTCATCACCCGGTTGTGTTTTCGCAAGTTGTGCTGCAGGTTTAATGGCGTTGATTAGTGTAACAATGTGGCCCGGCACATCAGGTATTTTACAGGCAGCTGCCACAGCGCCACATTTCGTATGGCCCATAACCACTATTAGGTTGGCCCCCAAAACTGCATTGCCAAATTCTATGCTACCCCAAGAGGCAAACGTTGAAACCTGACCGGCCGTTCGAACTATAAACAAATCGCCCAAGCCTTGGTCAAAAATAATTTCACTTGGAACTCGTGAGTCAGAACATCCTACAATGATAGCAAAGGGTTTTTGACCTAGCGATACCTCTTTGATGCGTTGAAAATCCTGATGTGGTCTAATACTTTTACCTTCAATAAAACGCTTGTTGCCTTCTTTCAGTTGGATAAGTGCCTGATCAGCGGAAACCTTCGCCTGGCCATAGACCTTTGAGCAAGAAAATCCCCCTGTTCCAAAAAACAGAGTAGTTAGCGCGAGTAATAGCACGGTTGGTTTTTTCATCTTTCTATGGTTTAGGTTTTACGTTATTTTTTTAATGCTGCAAAATTGGTCATTGGTATTCATACATTATTATTTATATTTCGAATGAAATACATAATATTTACTTATGAATTATACATTAAACCAACTGCGCGTGTTCTTGAAGATTACACAATTGCAAAGCGTGACCAAGGCTGCCGAAGAATTGCACTTAACGCAGCCAGCCGTTTCTATTCAGCTAAAAAACTTTCAAGATCAATTTGATATTCCGCTTACTGAGATTATCGGACGGAAAATTCATATTACAGATTTTGGAAGGGAAATTGCTCAATCAGCAGAAAATATTTTGAACCAAGTGCATGCGATAAATCATAAGACACTTCAGTACAAAGGTCAATTGGCAGGGCGGCTTAAACTTTCCGTTGTATCAACGGGCAAATATGTAATGCCTTATTTTTTATCATTGTTCGTTAAAGACCATCCCGGTATTGAGCTATTTATGGACGTAACGAACAAGGCACGAACGATCGAAAGTCTAGAGAATAATGAAGTGGATTTTGCATTAGTTTCTGTTCTACCGGATAAGCTCAACATTGAAAAATTAGATCTACTTCAAAACAAACTGTACCTGGTTGGTAACACCGATCAAAAGTTCAAAAAATCATTTTACAGTAAGGATCTATTTAAAGAGCTTCCGCTCATTTACAGAGAAAAAGGCTCTGGCACACGCCAGACGATGGAGGCTTTTATCGAACGAAATAAAATTCCGGTGCTAAAGAAAATGGAACTCACTTCGAATGAAGCCGTTAAGCAGGCGGTGATAGCCGGTTTAGGTTTTTCTATTATGCCTTTAATTGGAATCAAGAATGAACTTCGAGATGGTGATTTGCAAATTATACCCGTTAGTGGATTACCCATCAAAACGGTTTGGCGCTTAATTTGGATGAAAGGCAAAAACCATTCGCCAGTCGCTAGTGCATTCTTACAACATATAAAAAAAGAAAAGGTAAACATCGTTCACACCAGATTTGAATGGTACGAGCAGTATTTGTAAATTTAGAATTGTCGTAGTTGGTAGTGTTAGAAATATTCATGTGTAACAATAGACGGCTCGCAGTCAGGGAAGTTCTTTCTATGTCGTAACGTCTTCTTGAAGAAAGTGTCTTCGGCATATAAATTATGGGCATCTCTAAAAACTCCGCTTACCCTTCTCTTTTGGAGAAGGGAAAGGGTTGAGGTGAAGAAAACAACGGTTTTTAGAGAGCCCTTATGAAATAAATATGCGCAATTTGTTAATAAAGATTTTAGCAACCGTTCTTTTAGTATTTGTGATTTTGCCATCTGTTGCAAAGGATCCCAAGCGTGAATTTTATTCACTTATTATTTACCGGATAAAAAATAAAGTACAACAGGAGAGCGTTGATTCGTTCTTGAAACAGCATTATTTGCCCGCAATGTACAAAGCTGGTAAAAAAAACATAGGTGTGTTTAAGCAGATTGCTGCTGACTCCATTGCATTTGGGAAGGCAATCTATGTTTTGATACCGTATTCATCGTTGGATGAGTTTAACAAAATAACGTCTGATCAGGCTGCCAGTCAACAGATGATCAAAGATAGAAGATCAACAATGGAAAGCATTGTTGGCAGTTGAAGAATATAAAAATACCGTTTCAAAAGTGGATATCATGCTGCTGGCGCCCACCGAATATTCGGACTATTAAAACAGAAAAGAGATTTACCCTAAATTGAAAAAGGAGAATCTGTAAAAAGTAGTAATAGGTTGCCATGTTGGGATTGATTGGCAGGAAGACTTGATTTTAAATTAGAAATAGCAATTGAATTTATTTTGTCGTCTAATGAAATTCTGCCATCTCAAACAATCATAAATAGGTATCTTACGACAGTTTATCCGCATAATGCGGAATAAGCTGCATGGTATGAAAACTTTTGCATCGCGTGTGATTGCCAATGTCGCGCTCCGTTACTATCGAAAGAAAATTGGAGGCGGAGATTTAATCTCTTCCTACCGGATTGGTAAAATGTATAGAGAATTCATGATCTCAGGTAAGCGCCTGCTAAAAGACCTGATATTAATTACTATCGGAATTTTCTCTGCATCTTTTGGTGTTAAAGGGTTTCTGCTTCCCAATCATTTTATTGACGGTGGTGCTACGGGTATCTCTCTATTATTGTCGGCATTAACGAATGTGCCACTTTATCTTTTAATTATTGGCGTCAATATTCCATTTATCGTTCTCGGGTATGTGGTAATGGGCAAACAATTTGCGATTAAGACAGTGTTAGCCATTGGTGGACTGGCTCTTTGTCTTGCAACGGTAAATTTCCCTAATGTTACCAATGATAATTTGTTGGTGGCAGTTTTTGGTGGTTTTTTTTTAGGAGCTGGTATTGGATTTTCTATACGTGGGGGGGCAGTAATAGATGGCACAGAGGTGTTAGCGATTTTTTTAAGTCGCAAATTGGGCACTACCATTGGAGATGTTATCATTGTAATAAATGTTGTTATTTTTAGTGCAGCTGCTTACCTGCTCGGTGTTGAAATCGCACTGTACTCAATGATTACCTATCTGGCAGCCTCCAAGACTCTTGATTTTATTGCAGAAGGAATAGATGAATACATTGGAGTAATTATTGTTTCTACCCACAGCGAAGAAATTTGCGAAATGATAGTCAAAAAAATGGGAAGAGGAGTAACTATCTACCCCGGTACGCGTGGTATTGGAAGAAGAGGCGAGATAAAAGATATTGAAACCATTTACACAGTAATCACAAGATTAGAATTGAATAAGCTGAAGGCAGAAATTGAATTGATAGAGCCGAATGCATTTGTGGTGATGAATAGTGTGAAAGATACGAAGGGAGGAATGCTCTCAAAAAGAAGGTTAGCAAATTAATATTTTGTGACCCCCTACTTCCACAGTATTAAACCCGATCTATTAAAGGGCGAAGAGTTAGATCAACTGCTTGCCTTGGGTTGGTACCGAATGCACCAAACTGTTTTTACTGTTTCGCATTTGGAGCATGGAGATTTGTATCGCGTCCATTGGTTACGATATGCGTTGATGCAAATAAAAGAAAGAGCCACGCATAGGCGAATCCGAAGTCGTGCAGGGAGGTTTAGAGTTACGATCGAAAACGTAGAAGTTATCTCGGTAGTACACAAACAACTTCATGCATGCTATCGTGCATCCATCGACTTTGAGGGAGCGTATAGTATTGAAGAAGGTCTTTTTGGTGAGCAGGAGTCGGTTGCAAGTATATTTGATACCAAGTGCGTTTCAATATACGATGGAGATGTATTGATTGCTGCCGGATACTTTGATGTAGGTGCAACGACTGCGGCATCCATCCTTCATTTTTTTGATCCACAATATGCTCGGTACAGTTTGGGCAAATACCTTATTCTTATCACGATCGATTACTTAACCGAGCAGGGCTATAAGCTATACTATCCGGGTTATGTAGTTCAAGGGTTACCTAAAATGGATTACAAACTTTTTTTGGGAAGGGAAGTGGCGGAGTACTTTGATCCGGAGGTAGTGGCGTGGAAAAAATTTGAGGAGCGTATTTTGATACCTACTAAATAGGGGAACTATTAAGGGCATCTCTAAAAATCCGCTCGCGCTTCTCTTTTGGAGAAGGGAAAGGGTTGAGTAGAAGAAAATAAAGATTTTTAGAGATGCCCTTAATTGAATTCTTCTATTTTTGCCAACAGAAACAAGTTGTACTAACGCTGACCTATGCCATCACCTATCTTGATAAAAAACGCAACAATCATCAACGAAGGGACACAGCGGATTTCCGATGTTCTTATCAGCGATGGACTTATACAAAAGATTGGCACGGTAATCCCTGAAAAGAGCCATCAAGTAATTGACGGAACAGGCAAGTATTTGTTCCCCGGCATTATTGATGGGCAGGTGCACTTTCGTGATCCAGGTCTTACCCACAAAGGCGACCTCTACACCGAAAGTAAAGCAGCAGTGGCCGGAGGCGTTACTTCTTTTATAGATATGCCCAACACGGTGCCCAACGTGCTATCGATGGAAATACTCGAAGAGAAGTATAGGATTGCTTCGACTAAGTCGCTAGCCAACTATTCTTTTTTTCTGGGTGTGAATGGCGATAACCTCAATGAGGTAATCAAAACAGATACTTCTTCGTTGATGGGTGTTTCAGACGATGGACTTTACTTTACGAAAAAAGGAAACTTGCTGGCCGACAACCCGGAGACCATGGAGAAACTTTTCGCTAATTGTAAGTCCATCATCGCGATTCATTCAGAGAAAGAACAGATTATTGAAGAAAATGAAAAAAAGTACAGGGAAAAATATGGAGAGAATATCCCTGTAGAATGTCATCCTCTTATCCGTAGCTCCGAGGCCTGTTATGAAGCAACGAAGCGAGCGATCGGCATCGCAGAAAAACACAACGCCCGCCTACACATTTTGCATTTGTCTACCGAGGCAGAAACAAATTTATTTAGAAATGATATTCCATTAAGGGAAAAAAAAATCACTACCGAAGTATCTATACATCATCTTTGGTTTTCAGATAAGGATTATGAGCGTTTAGGTATGTTGATAAAATGGAATCCAGCCATCAAAACCGATAAAGACAAAGAAGGACTGTTCAAAGCTTTGCTTGATGACCGGATTGATTTGATAACCACCGACCACGCACCCCATACGTTAGAAGAAAAAAACAAACCTTATTTTCAGTCGATGTCAGGTGCGCCCATGGTGCAACATTCACTAAATGTGATGCTGGAATTTTACAAGCGAGGATTGATTTCATTGGAAAAGATCGTGGAGAAAATGTGCCATAACCCGGCCATTCTTTACCGAATGGAGAAGCGCGGGTTTATTCGCGAAGGCTATGCGGCTGATTTGGCGCTGGTAGACTTAGCATCAAGTTGGACAGTTGCCAAAGATAATATTTTGTATAAATGTGGCTGGTCGCCATTGGAAGGAACTACTTTCCAAACTAAAGTTACGCACACCTTCGTGAATGGGAATTTGGTGTATGCGAATGGCGTATTTGATGAATCAGTTAAGGGGCAACGGCTGATTTCGAATCAATCTTAGTTATGAAAATTATTTTTTGGTTTTTTGTTTTTATTCATCTCAATGGCTAGTAAAATCTATGCGCTTTCAGCGCAAGACTTTCAGTTTTTAAAAATAGATTAGCCACAACCTGCCTACCGCAGACAGGTGCACGAACACGTTGAATAAATTCGGGATCAACCGTCAGTGATAATGAGCCAGACTTTTATTCTGCAATGCGAAACTATGGATTTCCCGTCCTTGGTGGAGAGATTGAAAAATTGGATGGTGATGAATAAACGGCTTTAGGAATTTGAAGTCGCTGATCCATACCCAGAGATGATCGGGAGCGCTTGGGAAAGGTAATATACTCCGTAGCTGATAATAACTGCAGTGATGAGCAATGCGAATTGGTTGGCCAGTTTCATCCTATCAGTTGTCGAAAAGAAGTCTGGCTCTAATTAGTAGACCCTGCCAGCAGATACAGCACAGCCATCCTTATTGCCACGCCATTTTCTACTTGATCTAAAATAATCGAATGATGTGAGTCTGCGGCATCGCTCGTAAGTTCCACTCCGCGATTGATAGGCCCAGGGTGCATCAACACAATATCTTTTTTTAAATCGTCTAATATCTTTTTGTTGATGCCATAGTACAGTGAATATTCTCGCAGGGATGGGAAATATTTTATCTGTTGGCGTTCCAATTGAATACGAAGGACGTTGGCAACATCACACCAGTCAAGCGCTTTTTTTACATCCCATTCTACTAAAACATCCAATGAAGAAATATATTTAGGCAGCAATGTAGGAGGCCCGCAGACCATTACTTCTGCTCCCAGTTTTTTAAGTGCAAAAATATTTGAAAGCGCTACGCGCGAATGAAGAATGTCACCAATGATGGCGATCTTCTTTCCTTCCACACTGCCTAATTTTTCGCGAATTGAGAATGTATCCAACAATGCTTGAGTGGGGTGTTCGTGCGTTCCGTCTCCCGCATTGATGATGTTGGCTTTAATGTGCTTTGATAAAAAATGCGGAGCGCCCACGCTTGCGTGCCGCATCACCACCATGTCAACTTTCATGGCCAAGATGTTATTGACAGTATCCAATAAGGTCTCTCCTTTTTTTACAGAGCTGGTAGAGGTGGAGAAGTTTACCACATCGGCCGAAAGGCGTTTCTCGGCCAATTCAAAAGATAGTCTTGTTCTCGTTGAGTTTTCAAAAAAAACGTTGGCAATGGTCACGTCCCGAAGGGAAGGTACTTTTTTGATAGGACGATTAATGACATCCTTAAAATTATCTGCTGTTTCAAAAATAAGTTCTATGTCTTCTCGGGTAAGGTTTTTAATTCCTAATAAGTGCCGTTGACTTAGTTTTGACATAGTTAATTATCCTTATTGACCAACCAGATTTTATTTTGTTTGTGGCCTTGCGCCTCTAGCTCCACCAATACGCGTTGCGATTCCAAAGTGTCAACATACTTACCTACATAGTCGGCAGCTATGGGAAGATCACGGGTGTATTTTCGGTCCACCAGCACGAGTAATTTAACTTTTGAAGGGCGGCCAAAGGCGATCATGGCATCCAAAGCGGCTCGCACAGTGCGTCCTGTATAAAGTACATCGTCAATCAAAATCACGTTCTTTCCTTCGATTACAAAATCTATTTTTGTTTCACTTGCCTTGGCGGGAATCTCTCGCCTTCTAAAATCATCTCTATGAAAAGTGGTATCGAGGTAGCCTAAAGGGATTTTAGTTTTAACTAATTTTTGAAGCTTTTCGTGGATCAATTCGGCCAAAAAAACGCCTCTTGGCTGCATACCTACAACAACCGTATTATTGAAATTAGAATGGGCTTCAATAAGCTGCTGGCAAAGACGATTTAACGTGATATTGAGGAGGTGAGAATCTAAGACGAGTTTCTTCTGCATACGTCAGGGGCGAAGGTAAGCAAAAAGTATGAGGAAGGAACTTTGACCGGTAATAAAGTAGGCTAGCGGTATCGAATTTTATTAATAAAGAATACCTTTTTATACGGTTCCTCGTTTCGATCCTTTGACCTGCGAACAGTCTGCACGCCCGATGCAAAAAAATGATTGGTATACCAATAGTCTAGGTGGCCTGTCTTCGCATCGGCTTTTGTCACCATTCCTTGGTCACTGAATATTTTTAGCTCATCGGCAGACTTGCCCTCAATAACTTCGCTGCCTTCTATTTTTTTGGTGCGAATCAGGTTTTCAAATAAGTACAATAGCCCGATGTGATCTTTAGAAGGGGCAATCTTTACAAATTGTTCCAATTTAAAAGACTTTACATCGTTTATCTCAAAGCTATTGTCCCATCGCACTTTGCCCAATGCATCAAACCCGATTACGATTGCATGGGTGTATTGGTATCCATCAAATACAAAATCATTATTGTAAGGAGAGTAGTTTGAATAATAGTGTAAATTAGAGGTGCTAAATTGATTATTTCTTGTTCTATAGGAGTAATGGGGGTAGAACGCTTCGCCAAGTAAAATGAATTGATCCTGATACGGAATTAGTTCTTGAACTAATAGTCGATAATTGAATTTAGTACTTTTTCCTTTTATTCTTCTTCTTTCGATGCGCTTTTTAATTCGCTTTTCTTGATTGGCTTTTAAGTACCTGAAAAAATTTTGTAGGTCTGCGAAGTTGTAATAACGAATAGTATACTCCCCAAATAAGTTGATCGTGGCAATGAATATACCGCGAGAATATTCTGTATTACGGCCATAAACCCCCGCAACTACTTGTTCATTGTTTGGCATTTTTATGGATCTTCCGAAAATTAGGTTTCTTTTTTCGCGTGACTCTAATACGGTGGTTTTGATGAGTTCTCCTTCTGAATTGTAATTACGGATCCAAAGGCTTTTTAATTTTTCATAGTTGCGGGCACTTACAATGACATTAATTGAGCCGTCTTCTGTCACCTTCAGCTGAGTAAGTTCGCCCGGCTCATTAAAGAAGCCGGGTAAAATTTTTGCTTTTTCAAGACCGATGGAATAGTGAAGCGCCAAGGGTCGATAATTATAATATCCTCCAATTACAACGGCTCCGTTGGTAGCAACAAAATCAGTTGGGGCAAATGGAATGGCGTTTTTTATAAGGTGGGTGTCATACGCGCCAGTAGTCATGTTCAGATCGATTAATACAAAGCCCAAAAATTTTGGATTCTGTAAAATCAAATAAAATGAGTTCTTTCGAGTGCAAGTAATTGCGATGTTGAGGCCACGGTCAACCGCGATATAGCCTCGCCAGATTTCTCGCAAGGCGGTGTCCAAACGAATCAATTCAAGTTGATCCGTATTTTTGTCAATGATTTTTCTGTAAATAATCAGCCCAATGCTGTCTGCTGGTGCCACCTGAAACGATTCATCCTCGTCCAGAGACATGGGCAGTTCCCAGCGGGCAATTTGCTCAATTTGG
>Ga0163155_10000556_pt1 | contig 45659 bp, 61 predicted proteins | sample OliLakLV19SP4G1_FD_148611 | JGI IMG/M metagenome (GOLD analysis project Ga0163155, IMG submission 148611) | Freshwater microbial mat bacterial communities from Lake Vanda, McMurdo Dry Valleys, Antarctica - Oligotrophic Lake LV.19.SP4.G1 | ecosystem: Environmental > Aquatic > Freshwater > Lake >... | reverse complement strand
TCGGATAACAAAAATGCAGTTTGGCGAAAAGCCACCGCCGCCGCTTACGCCGCTGCTACCGCCGCTGCTGACGCTACCAAAGCCGCTACCAAAGCCGCTGACACTGCCGCTGCTGCTGCTGCTACCGCTGCTGCTGACGCCGCTGACGCCGCTGCTGACGCCGCTGCTGCTACCGCTTACGCCGCTACCGCTACCAAAGCCGCTGACACTGCCGCTGCTGCTGACACTGCTACCGCCGCTACCGCTGCTGACGCCGCCAAAGCCGCTGTTGCTGCTGCTACCGCTGCTTACGACGCTGCTGACGCCGCTGACACTGCCGCTTCTGCCGCTGCTTCTGCCAGGGCCGTCGCTAAAGCTGCTGCTGCCAGGGCCGCATCCAAAGCCGCTGCATCTGCCTACGCCGCCGCCCAAGCGGTCTACTATGCCGCTATTTACTGACGTCAGTAAATAAAAATTTTGCTTTATAGAAAGAGTAAAAATAAAAATTTTGCTTTATCAAAGCTTTGGGTAATATAGGTAATATAGGTAATATAGGTAATATGGGTAATATGGGTAATATGGGTAATATAAAGAAAAATTTGGATAATTAGAATTCCGCCAGATTCCGCCAGATTCCGCCAGAAAAGGAAACCTACAATGGATCACAAAATTGTAACTTGGCAAGAAGTAGCTGCTGCTACTGCTGCTGCTATCTCCGCTGCTGACACTGCCTACGTTGCTGCTGTCGCCGCTACGTATGCTTCTGCTGCCGCTAATGCCTACGCTGCTTCTGCTGCTGCTGTTGCTGCTGCTTATGCGGCCGCTGCTGACGCCGATAATATCGAGAGATCTATAGCTCTTCGGCTGTCGGCTGTTGTTCATAAGTAAAGAAAAAGAAAAAGAAAAGGAAAAACCTAGGAATAACATAAACTATGTCAAAATTTAGTCCAAAAACCAAACAAGCAGTTCTAAAATTTTGTAAAAAATGTCGAAAATCAAAGTTTTTTTCAGAATTTTATTTAGTGGATCATACTCATCTATCAAAATTCTGTAAAGAATGTACAAATACTAATAAATCAAAAAAACAATTCCGCGAAGTAAATCAACATGCAAAAAATTATCTGGCTTTCTACTTTTCGCTTCCCACAAAGCATCTAATTCCTACAGATAATTCTTGCTTAGCAATCTATGCAGCTATAAGCGAATTAAAACTACAAAAGTATTTAGATTTACACAACGAATTGTACGAAACAAATTACACAATTCAAGCAGTCCGTCATTTTTTAAGTGACCATAAACGCAATATCTGGAGATATATAACTTATAAACAATGTCGCCTTTGTAAAGAATGGAAACAGGTTTACGAACAATCAGACAATCCAGAAATTGTTTTTTTAACTCTGGCAAACTTAAAATTCCGCCCAATACATCTAAATTTTAAGTATAAACCTATGAAAAAAGACAATCTATCAGATACTTGTCTTGCTTGTGAAAGCACAACACCACGCAAAATTCCGCCGTGGCAGTTAAACGTAACATAGAAGCAAACCAACACAATGATAAGAACTAACAAAAATAGAATCACTTCCATTCTTCCAGAAATAGATGAAATTCCTCAAAAGTATTGTCTAAAATTAAGCTGCGGGCATTTCCGCCGGATGGTTTCTGCCCAATTTTTGGAAGCCTTCCCGTTCACTTGTCGGTGTCATCACTGCGAAAAATTCCAAGGAAAGTTCACTTTACCTCTTGACAGGTAGATTATCGCCTGTAGAATGTCAGCGTGTCGCTTGGCTGGACAAACCGCGTAGCTGCAACCTACGCGACAAATCAGCCGGTCGCCAGACAACGGGCTCTTGTTCCCGTGGCACACTTTTTAATTAGACAAGTAGTTTTGCGGTTTGCCCTCCCCCTTTTTTTACTTGGAGTTCACGATGGCTAAGGTTGACCAGGAAACAGTGCTAGATGATCCAGAAGTCGATGCAATCGAAGACGATGCTGTAGTCGATACTCGCCCAACGTTTAACGGTCTGCCGTTGATTGGCGGGTTGAGCACTGTCTTCGATACAGTGCAGGAAGCTAAAACTAATCCAGTAACGTATGAAGACGGAACCGTCGCTATGATGGAATCTTCCTACACCAAGAAAAAGACAGGAGAAAAAGTTACACGAGAAGTTGAAGTTTACAAGCTCTTTGAAATTCGCAAAATTAACCCTGCGGATAATGGTGCTGAAACAGCTTCGCCTGTTGCGTATCTCTGGTCCAGATCAAACCAAGCGGCATTGGCAGAGTATGCCGAAATTGAATTGAGTTTGGAATGCGGTCAATTTGGCACAAAACGTGGTCGCTCCAAGTTGTTTAAGCCGGACGCTGGAGTTTTGGCGTTGGCTCACTCTTACAAGCAACTTAACGATCAAAAAGCAATTGATATGTTCTTGGCTGCATTGCCTCAGTATCGTTATGTTTTTGAGGATCAAGCACAACCAGAAAGTATCTAAGTAGTGTCTCCAGAGGTGGTGGCCGATGATACACGTTATTAAGAACAGCTTAATAACCGCTGTATCATCGGTTTTTTTTCAGCAATAAACTAAACCACGAAAAAATCTCGATAGGTGTACATCCGTTCACCTTGACACCATAAAAAAATCTGGTATACTGCGGGCGAAATCCCCCAGTGTACCAGATTTTTTTGATAGTAAAATCATGCATAAAATTAGAGAATTTCGGCCCTATCAAAAGCGTATACATAACATCATTAAAGATAGAAACAAAGTCGCTCTGTTTGTTGATATGCGTTTGGGGAAAAGCATTCAGATTCTTAGATGGTTGAAAGAAAAAAATGCTAATCTTACTTTAATTGTCTGTCCTCTGTCTGTAATGGCAGTATGGGAAAATGAGCTGGCCTTAGAAAATATACCTTTTATTAAATTACGTAGCAAACAAAAAAAGTTAATTCCTCTAATTAAAATCTTTAAAGGTGTAATTCTCACTAATTATGAAACTCTCATCTTTTCTACACTGGCTGAAATTAGTTGGGACTGTGTAATTTTAGACGAATCTCAAAAAATTCGTCGTCAAACAGCTAAAATTTCACAGAAAATTACGGAGTCATTTGAAGATGTACCACTAAAAGCGATTCTTACAGGTACTCCTGCTCCAGAAAATCCGCTAGATTATTTTCAACAGTTCAAATTCCTAAATGGTGAAATGTGCAAAGAAAGTAATCGCTGGGAGTTTCGTTGGAAATTTTTTACACCTTATGGCACAAAATTTATTCCTACACTCGTTGGAATAAACGCAATTAAACAATATCTTGCTGACAATGCAATTGTTGTTTCTCGTAAAAATCCCGCAGTTCAGTCTATTTTCAACAATGAAAAAATATATAGTCCTCGTTATGTTGAAATGGATAAAAAAGCATACGATACTTATGCAAAAATGGAACTTGATTGGGCAATTGGTATTAGTGATGAAAGAGAATTATCAGCTAAATTTGCAATTGTTGTACAAAATTATTTGCACCAAATGGCTTCTGGCTTTCTTAAAAACGCAGATAATTTTGTCTCAGATCATAAATTACGTGAATTAGAAACAATCATTGTTGATGAACTGGATCACAATGATAAAGTAGTTATTTATGCAAAACATCGCAAAGAAATTGATGCAATTTGTGATTTGCTCCCTGGCTGTCTCTCAATTACTGGGGACGTTCCAGAAAGTGAGCGTGCAAACCGCATCGATCGCTGGTCTAATCCTAATCATAAAGATAATATATTAGTTTGTCAAATAGTGACGGCTAGCATGGGCATAAATCTTTCAGCGTCAGATACAGTTATTTATTTCTCGAATAGCTGGTCAATGCAAGATCGTTTACAAAGTGAAGATCGTATTCTTTCTCCAGAAAATCATACCTTACTCTACATAGATTTAGTTACAAAAAATACTATTGACGAAGACATTATGTTGGCTTTAGAAAACAAGAGAAAAGGTCTGAATATCGACTTCTACGCATCAGTATTCTCTAATTTTGCAAAAAGAACATGGAAAAAACAAGTAAATCTATCGACAACAGTAACCCCGTCTATGCCAGCTTCTTCACTTTGGACCCTGGAAGTAGCGGCACGGGGCTAACATTTTTTAGAAACAATAAACTTATTTCATCACAAAGCATAAATTCAGAACGCTGTATTTGGAGAGATAAGTGTGATGAAATTTGTTATAAGGTTAAAGCATTTATACACTATCAACTAACTTCAGAAATAACCGAAAACTGTCAAATTTGGTGCGAAACTCCAGAATATTTTGATACATTAAAAGGAAATGTTGCAGCAAAAGCAGATAGTTTAGTTAAATTAACTACGCTTTATGGGCGTTTCTGGCAAATAGCTGTTGACTTTAATTGTTTGTTTGGTACAATTCTAGCTAAAACATGGAAAGGACAGCTTAATAAACTACAAACAGCTAATAGAATAGAAAAAATACTTGGTAAAACATTTGCTACAAGCCATGAGACAGATGCTGTGGGAATAGGCCTTTATTTAATGGGTCGTTTTTAATGAATACAATTCCGCAGAAATCAGAAGTTCAAGACAGAGAAAGACAAGTACAAAATTCTTTTATGCTAGAGGCTCATCTTCAAATAGAGAAAATTCTATTTGATTACAACCAACAAAATATAATGGAGTTTGAAGATTATGTTAGTTTTCAGCCGCCGAGAAAATGAAGCAGTTATAATTGGTGACAATGCTGTTAAAATAACAGTGGTCAGAATTTGTAAGAATAAAGTACATTTAGGTATTGAAGCTGATAAAGTTATAACGGTGCATCGCGGCGAAATCTATAGATCAATTAAAGAAGCAGAAAATGAAAATTAAACGAATAAAAAGTAAATTAGCTGTTATTGCTGAAAAAGAACAACTAAAATGGAATTTATATAAAGATGGTTTAACACAATCATTTATAAATTCTTTTTTGCAGTGTAAAGAAACTACTCGGTTACGTTATATTGAGAACTGGCGACCTAAAAAGAAATCTCCTTGGTTTGAATTCGGTACACTTTTTCATTATTGTATCGAACAAGCATTTAAAGATCAAGCAAAATACGATTATCCAAATGATTTGCCGCTTGGAGCATGTCCAAATAAAGGGCATGTTTCTAAATGGATAGAAAAATACAATACAGAAGTTAAAAATCCCAATGAATTTCTGGATTCAGAAGAAATTGAATATTCTGAAATAATTTATGCTCTAGCTGAAAAAATGCTTCCAATTTATTTTCAGCTCAGAGTTAACGATTTTAAAAACAAAATTATTTTCAACGAAACTGAATTTGATTTAATAGCAAACTGGCGTTCAGAAAATTCATGTATTCGTTTACGTGGCAAAATAGATTTAGGCTGGATTGAACCAGAAGATGATTTTTGGTTACTTGATACTAAATGTTTATCAGTAATTCAACCAGAAACTATCGCTGGAATAATGCCGTTTGATATTCAATGTATGTTTTATCTTTTGGCAGCTTATCAATTGGGCCATAATCCAAAAGGAATAAAATATAATATAATTAGACGCCCGCAGCATCGTAAAAGAAAAGATGAATCTATTAGTTCATTTACTGATAGAATAATGGAAGATGTAGTAGATAATCCAGCACACTTTTTTCTACGTCTATCCATGTCAATTTCTAAAGAAGAAGTTGAAAAATGGAAAAATGAACCATTAAATGAAATTATAGATGAAATTGCTGTTTGGCAAACCAACAATTTTAAGTCTTATGTAAATCCAAATTCTCTGCAAACAAAATATGGAAAATCTCAATACTTTAATGCGATCACACAAAATGATTTTTCTTCCTTTTACAAATCTGATAAAATTTTCAGCGAATTAGGAGAATAAAGATGCAACTACCGGTTAATGCCAATATTCCGCCAAATAATATTGGAGCATATACTATCTTAATCGCGGGGCAGAAGAAGGCAGGCAAAACATCTTTTGGAGCTGCATTTCCGAACCCATTCGTGATGCAGTTCGAACCGGGAAACAGCAAAGCCTTACCAGTAAAACAAATTGATATTACTGATTGGCGAACAACGTTAGATGTAATTGATCTTTTGGAAAAAAATCCGCTGTATGCAGATACAATTATAATTGATGACATACCTAGTATGTATATGTATGCCAGAAATTACATCTGCAATAGAATGAAAATAGATTATCCAGATGCTCTAGCTCAAGGCAAGGGCTGGAATATGGTAAATGTTGAGTTCAATACAGTTATAAATCGTATTCAAGCCTTACCTTCTGGAAAAATATATACAGCACACAGCGAAGTAAAGCAAGCAGATACACGTACTGGCCGTAGTGTAGCTACATTAGAAACAAAAATGGGCAGGGGAGCAGATACTATTATGGATGCGAAATGTCAAATAGTTGGCTTTATTATGTATAATGATAAAAAGCAAAGAATATTAGTAATTGAAGGTGATGATTACATAGTAAAGGCTGGACAGGGGTTACCAAATCATTTCTTAGATGAAGAAGGAACCCGTTTAAAAGAAATTCCATTGGGCAATTCTCCAAAAGAAGGATACGAAAATTTTGTAGCTGCATTCAACAATTTAAAAAAGCAACCGACAAACGCACAAGCTCAATTACCAGAAGGAAATAAGTCGAAATTTTCAATCAAAAAATAAAAAGGAATTTAATGCTCTATTTACGAACAAATCCAATAACAAATAAACATAATCTTATTTGTCAAGGTGATGGACAAATTAAAGGCACGTATATATCATTAACAAAAGCACAAAAAGCACTTCAATATCTAAATCTTAAATGTTATTTACATGAAATACGCTATAAAAACTGGGTAAAATTGAGAACATTACTTCCAAAAACTCATTCTTTGCATTTAGACGTTTCTATTTTAGACACCTTTAATTTTAAGGAAAACAATGCCACCAAAATTTAACGAAGCAGAATTTAATGAAGCACGAGGAAGTGCGGGTAGCGGTGCATGGCAACCGCCAGTTGGTTTATATGAATGTAAATTAAAGTCAATTAACTATCAAAACCACAAAGCAAAACCTTTACGTGAACAAGCTATTTTTGTATGGTCGGTTTTAGATAAGGAGTTTGCTGGAAAACAAATTTTTCAGTATCAGGTAATTGTAGATGAACATGGTAAAACGAATACAGTTGGATTGCAAATTCTTCTAAAATTTTGTGCCGACTGTAACTATTTTCCAAACTTTGCTGATTTTGCTGATTCAAATAAAGCATTGCAACCGCTTATTGATGTAACAGTTATTCTTGCAGTTTCACAACAAACCGGAAATGACAAATATCTCAATTTTAAAGTTACTCGCGTAATTTCTGGAGTAAGTAACAATACTGGATTAGCAGAAGAAACTAATTTATCAGCTCAAAAGTTTGCAGTTGGAGACTTAGTTTCAATCGGCATGAATGCTGACGGTAATCAAATTTCAGCGAATATCATTTTTATTGGTCCAGACGGTTCGGTTGTAGTCGAACGAAATGGTACTAAACAAACCGTTACAGTAGATACAATTTCATTGCTGGGATCAGCGGCAACCTTAGCAAATGCTCAAAAAGGAAAAGAGGAAGATGAAACCATATTTAATCTTCCAGTAAAAGATGCAGAACCAGAAATTGAAGTTGAGGCTGAGGCTGTAGAAGAAGAAGAAATTGAACTTAAACCAGGCATGAAAGTTAATGCAACATATAAAGGACAACCTGTTTCTGGACCAATTCATAGTTTAGATGAAGAAAAAGGAATTGTTTGGGTAACTCACGGGGGAAAGAGGTATCCGTGTAAGCCAGATTCAGTTTCATTAGTGGGCTAGTTAGTTGACCTACACCATCTCCCTATTCAGTACAAAAACGGTTGTTTCTTCCACTGAATAGGGAGATGCTTTTTAGTAGGAAATCTAGCAGAGGTTTTTATTGTGGAATCATATTAAATGATTATAGCATTCGATGTAGAAACAACAGGGTTATGTCATTATAAAGGTGCAGAAATTTTTGCACTTTCAATTTGCACAGAAACTTACGAACAATACTACTGGGAATGGCCCGTTTGTCTTAAAACTAGAAAAGTCAACCACGCCACAAATGCAACAGATTTAAAGCTATTGGCTGATTTTCTATGTAATCCAGAAATTGAAAAAGTTAATCACAATATAAAGTATGATATTACTAAAGTTAAACATTCTTTAGGCATTGAAATACAAGGTAAAATTAACGATACCTTAATAGCAGCTAAGTGCATTAAATCCAATGAAAATTCTTATGCACTTAAGGATTTAATTACAAAATATCAGAAATATCTTGATATTGCTATTTTACCAAAACAAAGTGAGAGTCTATTACGTGAAGAAGTAGATAAATATAGAAAACAAGCTAAAAAATTAAACTATTCTATAGCTAAAAGTGCAAAAGCAGATTATTGGCTCCCAAAAGCTATGGGAAGTAAATATAATAGATGCAGAACATATTGTCTTAATGATTCATTATTTGCTATGAAATACTGGCAATTTTTGGATCAGGGATTGGACAAAATGCATGTTCGGCATACTTATTATAAAGAAATGCAGCTATACCCGATTGTTATGGCTATGGAGGAAAGAGGAACTAGAATAGATGATAAAAAATGTTTAGAAATAATGGCAGATTGCAACAGAAAAATGGAAGCAGCTAAAACTAAGGTTTTAACTTATACTAAAAATAAAACGCTTAATTTAAATTCCCCAAAACAACTGATTCCATTTTTATATGATGAAATAAAGCTGACCGTTTCTAAACGTACACCTACAGGTTTTCCGTCTACAGACGCCAGCGTATTAAGAAAACATAAATCTAATCCAGCAATTCAATCACTTTTAGAGTATTTAGGTGCTGATACTGGGCTTGGATTCTTTAAAAATTATTTAAATCATGCAGTAAAAGATACGTTAATTTCTATAAACGATTTTCCCAATACAAATAGACTTTGTTTACATCCTTCATTTAATCAATGGGGTGCTGGACACGGTAGATTTTCTAGTTCTGAACCTAATTTACAAAATGTTCCTAATGAAGAAACATCTTCTGGAGAAAATGTAGTTAATGTACGTCCAGTTTTTATTCCTAGAGAAGGATATTGCTGGATTATTATTGATTATAAACAATTAGAGCTTAGAATATTTGCAAGTCGAGCCAAAGAAACGACCATGATAAATGCGTTTCTAGCTGGTCGTGATATACATGATGAAGTTAGAAAAAAAGTTTCTGTTTTAGCTGCTTTACCAGAAGGTAAAGGTAGAAAAATAGCTAAAAATATTAACTTTCTTAAAGTAAACGGTGGCGGTGCTTTCACTTTATCTGAAAAGTATGACGTACCATTACAAGAAGCAAAGGAGTTTTTAAACGCCTACGATAGAGAATATCCAATTTGCAACATGCAAATTAGTAAAATGGCAGACTATGGTGCATCTAATGGTTTTATTATCAACGCTTATGGACGGCGAATCAATATTGATTCGGAAAGAGCGTGGACAACTGCCAGTAGTTATGATATTGCGGGATCAGCGGCAGATTTAATTAAATCAGCAATGATAAAATGCAGTGATTTTTTTATATCAATGAATTATGATGCTCATATCATACTGCAAGTACATGATGAATTAGTGTTTGAAGTTAAAAAAGAATTAGCTACTAAAAGATTTGTTCGACATATTAAGGATTTAATGGAAGATAATGAAAATAGATTTTCTTTGCCTACACCTGTTGACGTTTCGTACACGTTAACAGGTTGGTCGAACAAAACTAAGGTTGAATGCTAGATATATTTATTAACAAATAACAAGTTAGTTTTGTTGAATGGAATCTTATGGCAATAGACTACGTAAGGATTTTTGAATTTTGGGGTGTAGAGAATATAGAAGAAAAAAACGATCAGTATGAAGCTACTTGTTTATTTTGTGGAAAAAGAAACCATTTTTTTATCAGTAGGATTTCAGGTCAATGGGATTGTAAAATCTGCACTCCATCTGGTGGAAATGTATATACATTTCTTGCCGAAGTTTATGAAACGTTTAAACTAAATACTAATGAAGAATATCTTAGAGAACTTAGTAGAGCTAGATCAGTTTCATATTTAAAAATAAAAGATTGGGGAATTGTTCCAATCAATAGATACGAATTTATAATTCCTTATTATAATGAATTTGGAAATTTATGTAATCTTAAAAAATATAGAGTTGGCAAGAAACCTATATTTACACCAGAATTAAAGAGTTCAATTTTTGGATTGCAGCAATTATATAGTCCAGAAAGATCTGACCAACCTATTTATATTTGTGAAGGTGAGTTTGATACAATAACATTAGACTGGTTCTTCAAAAAAATAGATTTTAAAGCCATTTGTATAGGATTACCTGGACATACTTTAAAAAAAGACTGGACTGATTATTTCAATAATAAAAATGTAACTTTATGTTTGGATAATGATGTTCACTCTAAAAAAGGTACTGTAGAAATAGTTGGTCAGCTTTCGCCAAAAGCTAAATCTGTTAAATTTTTAGATTGGCCAGAAAATCTATCCGAAGGATACGATTTAAGAGATTATATCAAAGATTTTGTACTTACTACTCAAGATATAGACGGTGCAAAAACTCGTTTATTTAATTATTTTAAAGCAGTAAGTATAAGCTCTTTCGATATAGAAACAAAAAATATACCTCATTCATCATTTAATGAAATTAAAACAGAATTTGCAAAAACAGTTGAACTATCAACAAATTTTCTTAACGCATTTAAACTATCTCTGGCAACTGTATTATCAGCAAGATTACCCGGTAGTGATCCTGTCTGGTTGTTTCTCGTCGGTCCGCCGGGATGCGGGAAGTCTACCATCTGTACAGCATTCAGCTTGGCCATGAATGCCGCTATCTTTGAGTCGAGCTTATCGTCCAAAGCTCTTGTCAGTGGATGGAGCGGAGCTAGAGGCACTGGTTTTGATCCATCATTAGTCCCTAAATTAAACGATAAATGTTTAGTATTAAAGGATTTTACTGAAATACTTTCTCGAAATAAAATAGAAAAAGATGAAATATTTGGTGTATTGAGGGGTGCTTACGATGGAACAGTTAAACGTACATTTGCTAACGGAACACAGCGTATTTATCAATCTAAATTTTCAATAGTTGCTGGAGTTACCCGAGCAATATATGCAGAAGAAATGGTTGATTTAGGCGAGCGATTTCTTAGATTTAATATGCAATCTTCTAGTAACGAACTAGAAAAACAACAAGATATGGCACTTGAATCTGGTTTAAAAGATGATACATGTAAAATAGATGTACAACGCATGATTTATGGATTTATGGAACGAGAGTTTAAACTATCTTTACTTAATTTACGGGAGTTAATTCCAGAATGGTTTATACAAAAATTAAAACGTCTTACCACTTTAATTGCAGTATTGCGAACTCCTGTAGCCAGGCACAGATTTGGAAGAATGCAACATGAAATTATTTATAGCCCAGAACCTGAAACAGGAAATAGATTAGGAGTACAATTTCAACGTCTTTCTCTTTCATTAGCGGTTATGGAAGATAAAGAAATAGATAAAGAAATTTATAATCTTCTTAAAGCTATTGGAAAGGATACTATAAATGGTTATGTATACAATTTAATAAGCTGTTTATATAAAGAAAACGAAAAACTTTCTGTAAGCGAACTTGCCTTTAAAGTAGGAGTTACACAAACAGTAGTTTACCATTTAATGAATGATTTAGCAGCCCTAAAAGTTGTGGATTTAACTACAATAAAAGATCAAACTACATCAAAATCAACCCCTTTTTATAGCTTAAACACTTCAATCCGTAATTTAATTGAGGAGTCTGAATTTTATGAATGAACAATACTTGCCCGATCATATTGAAAAAGAATGGGGTTTTTTAGATCGTATATTTTCTTGTGATTCAGTGCACGTAGACAGACTTTCTATCGATTTAGGCGGATTATCTAGTGGTGGTAATTTTCATAGACACAGACATAAATTTAATAAATTTTATGTCGAGAGCGGACAGCTTGTTATCTGGGCAGAATCGTTTAATAATAAATACAAATATATTTTAGGAGATGAATGTAAAAGTAGAGAAGTAACAATATATCCTAATAATCTGCATAGATTTGAGGCATTAACAAATTGTATAGTATGGGAAATATATTGGACCATTTGCAATAAAGAAGATATAATTCGGTATTCGTTTAATGAGAAACAAAGAGACTAAATGAGTAAACCTTATTTAAAGGTTACTTTAACTATACTGTCTCTCTTTTCTGGAAATATGTCTTTAGGAAGTAAAAGATCAGACTTAAACTTGGGATCAAGTTCATTATCTATTAAATTTTTACAGCCAAAATCAAATCTATCGTCTAAATAATCATCAAAAAGAACTACAGTTTGTTCGTGCATCAATTTCTGACACCAAAACCAATCATTCCTAATGGTTTCCGGAGAATGTCCACCATCAATAAAAATAAAATCTACTTTTAATTCATTATTTTCTTGCACAAATTTTGAGAGAGTATCAGTAGTGAACCCTTTAAATAACTGTACTTTAGCTCCAGTCTTTTTTAATTTACTAAAAACATCTTTTTCAACTGGGGTGCCTGCTTTAAATCCCTCTGTTTTTTTAATTTCTTCAGTATATCCCTCAAAAAGATCAAACCCGTAATAACTAATTTTTTTGTTAAATTTCTGAGCACAGTTAATCATTTCTTCTGCATGTAATCCAGAAAAAACGCCAATTTCAATAATTGATTTAGGTTTAAGTTTAGTAATTTCAATAAACAAATTTGAATATCTTTGTGGAACAATTTTTTTCTTTTTAGGAAGCATTTTCATGGACCTTCTTAGAGTTTTTATTGGTTATGATTCACGTTTTCCAGAACCAGCACACGTTTTAGCTTATACAATTAAAAAATACATTCAATTTCCTACTAAAATTGAGTATTTAGTTTTAAGTGACCTCCAAACCGCTGGATTAATTTGGCGAAATGATTTAGCTAAAGGAAGTACAGAATTTACGTATACCAGATTTTTGGTTCCTTATCTTTGTAATTATGAGGGAACTGCCCTATTTCTGGATAATGATATGCTTTGTTTAGGATCAGCCGATGCACTTAAACCACCTATGCTTAACGAATTTCCTGCATTACATGTAGTAAAACACGATCCAGAAATTCTTTCGTCTACAAAAATGTATGGTTGTCCACAAATTCCTTACGTGCGTAAGAATTGGTCTAGTGTAATGCTAATGCGGTGCGATAAACTTACAGAATGGACGTTAGATTATGTAAATTCTGCTCCTGGATTAGATTTACACCAATTTAAAAATATTCCATATGATAATGTTGTTGATTTACCATATTATACAAATCAATTACATAAAATAGTTTACCCTGGTCTTGGATTTTTACACTATACTTCTGGTGGACCTTGGTTTAAAGAATATGCAGACTGTCCACACGCTGATTTATGGAAAAAAGAATATGAAGAATGGAAACAAATTTTACCCCTCAATTCAAAAGATTGTCAATAAGTCTTTTATATTGAAGTCCAATTTGATTCAAACTAAAATCATGACGTATACGTGGTTTTAATTCCTGTACTAAATCATAATAATGATGAGAAAACCAATAAAAATAGTCTGTTGGATCAGGAATTCTAAAATTATAGACATTATAAAAATAATCTACGGCTGAACAATTTTCATTTGCTGCAACTGGCAATCCAGAAGCTAAAAAATCTACAATTTTAGTGGCTGGTTTCATTCTTTGCCAGAAGATATCGCCTTTAATATCTATTGCAGCTTTAGCAGTTTCTTGTGCTGCTAATTGATTCTCTGGACTCCATTCCTTTCCACAGAGATAATCTATTTCTATTTCTAAATTAACTTTTTGTATAAATCTCTGTACTGTTTTTTTATACTGTGAACCACCTACCCATAATATGCTACCTTCTGTTTTAAATTCAGAATCAGTTATATATTTTATGTGATGAGGAATAAAGGAAGATTTAGGAATTAAGTCGCATAGAAAATGACATTGATTTATTACTGTACATTTATTAAGGAGAGGTTCTAAATTATTTATATCTTTTTTAGAGTGAAATACATCTATAGTAACATATATAACTGGTATTTTGGTAGCAACTGCCTGTTTTAAAAATTGTGGCAGCTTTACAACAAAGATTAAATCACACTTTGGAATTTTATCAACCGTAGCAAATACAATTTTATAATATTTTGACAATTCTTGAGCTAAGTCTTGACCAAACCATCGCCAAGAACCAACTATTTTTTTACGTAGCGGACCAAAAGCTATAGTTTTCATAGTTTATTTATAAAGTTTTTCACCGTGAATGCCTTTATTATGAATAATATAATCTTTAAATAAACTATGCTCAACAACTCTTGTAGAATTACATTTTTTAGAAACTATATCTCGTGATTTAATATGAAATTGATTTATCATTTTTGTAAAAATATAGCCGTCATCCCACCTAATGAGATTAAAAATCTCGCCGGACATATATAATTTCATAATTTCATTTATAAAATTCATTCCGGTTTCACTGTATCTTATTCCAAGTATTCCACTTTCAATTGCTGGTCTTTTTGTCCCCTTCATATAAATAAAATCATTATCTTCAAATATATTATCCAATACATCCAACGTAATTTTTTTCTTGAACGTGCAATCAGCATCTATCCAGACAACATACTTTAAATTAAGCTGTCCAGGAAAAAGTGCTTCTTCTAAAGCAACAATTTTTCTGAACCATCTAAAACAATTCCTGTTCCACCATGTAAAATAACATCCTTTTTTATGGTCTCTATCACGTTTTCCAAAAGGATTTTTACAATTACACGGTTGAGTATTCCCACCTAAGGAGTCAGGAATTTTATCAGCAAATTTAATTTTAAAATCATGTATACGTCCAGAAGATGTAACCTGCCAACTACATATACCTTTTTCTATAGGATTAGACATTTCTTCATAGGCACAAATAAAATCTCCTTCTGGAGCATGAGTTAAATAACTTGTAATAAGTTTACGACCGGATAAATCATAAATTTGTGAATTAAATGAAGTCCAATACTGGATGGCCGCGGCGTTTAAAATATTCAACATCTTTTGGTACTTCTAATTTAGGAAGATTTAATTCAGTACACAATTTTATATAATCCTCTTGATTATATAGTTCCCCCAGAAATGGCGTTAAAGTTAAAAATTGAGTATTATACTTTTTTCTTAATAATTCTCTTACTTTAACTGAGTAATAATAATATTCTTTATACACTATTTCTGGTGAAATTCCATGAAATTCTGTATGTTGATCTAGTCCGTGGTGCTCGCCCGCCCCAGGGCCGTAAGCTCCCAGCGGAACCCCGCACAGGACGCCCCAGGACGCCCCCAGAATCGAGGCAAGGTGCATGGCGGCTGTCTGTATCCCCCGCCCCACGAACAGGCCCCTATTGGACCCCTGCCCCAAAAGCAAAGAAAAATCATTAACCGTGTTATTATTATCAAATAAGTAGAAATGTTTGTGATTTTTTAATCGAACGTGATTTTGCCACCCCTTACAATTTGTTTTTCTTTTTGTAAGCCACTGTGTATTGTATGGTGGATTAGGAATAAGATACGGATGTATAGTAATAGAATAAGTAAGTTTATTAAATAACTTAAACGCTTGATTTAATCCAATTGTAATTTTATCATCAAAAAAGTTATTTTGAAAGCATCGAATACTTGGACCAGTACCAAGAATATAAATAGTATCATTTTTATGTTTTCCATATAATTGATCTATTTCTTTAATCTTCATATATATTGCCGCAATCTTTGCCAAGGCAATCCTTTTGCTGTTTCTTCATTTGTCCATTGTTTGTAAGAAAGATTATTAAAAAACTGCAATCTCTGGTCCATACTGAATAATTCAGGCTTCTCCAAATTTTCTATAGCGTGATTGGCAATATCGTAACAAATACATCTTTTAGATGGAGTAATTATAGGTATTCCTTCAAATAATGCTTCGCATAGAGCATTAGTAGTATACCCTATAGCTACCCAACAATTTTGCAAACAAGTAAGCGTTGGAACTTTATCAACTACTTTTACATAATCTGGAAAAGCAGAATTCAGCTGGTTAAAGTTTGCTCGCGGATGTTTTTTAAATAATATATGGCGGGTTGTAATTGCGTGTACTTTTTTACAAATTTTTAGATGCCATTTAAATATATCTATTTCATAACAAGATACGCCAAAACGATTTTGTCCAAATATAAGTACATGAGCACCTTTTTTTCTATAATCTTTTGGTTTGTTTAATAAACGAGAAGAATCACAATTTTCAGTAAAATATTGAGCATCATTTTTTAATCCATCAATACCAATTGAATGATACCCTTTGCTGGGATAAAATCCTGTATCAATTATAATTACTTTCTTATTTCTACTTTTAGCATTAGAATAAATTAGCCTACGCATACATTTCTGTTCTGATATAGATATATTGTTGGGGTTAAACCAACCAAACATAACATATATGTCACAATCTTTATTTTTTAAATATTCGCTGTATGAATCTATTTTAATTGCTTTATCACCAGAAATTTTTACACCTTCAAAAAAAGCATTTAATACAGCTTTTCCAGCAAATGTTCGTTTTGTAAAACAAACTCCTACTTTCATTTATATATCTTTGAAGAGGCGTGTACTTGAAATTTACGCTGTATGGGCCAATGTATATGCCGTGAAGGTTCTTTTTTCTTAGCTATAAATATTATTTTTGATTTTTTACCTACTTCTGGAGCTTTTTCCCATTGTTTCAACTTGTAGCATTTATTTTTATCATGCACCTCAAAATCTATTACTTCATAACCAAGATCATACCAGGACCAATAAAATTCCGTACTAAAACAATGGAATCCTTGATTGGGCCATAAATATGGGTGTAAGTGCATTACACAACTATTTACATCCAAACTATGATGTATATTTAATAGAGCCTGCCCTACATTAAAACAATGCTGTAATACATTGTCTATCACTAAATCAAATTTTTTATATTCATGCCATTCATCGTTTAAATTTTTAATTTCTTCTGCTTGTCTATATGGACCTAAATCATAAAAAGTACACTCGCAATTTAATTGATTAAATACATCTTCTGTTCTAAAGATTCCGTTTAAGATATATTTATAACCTTTATGCCAGTTTAAAATTTCGTCTGAGTCAGATCGATATTTTAGACCAATAAATTTTCTTTTAAATATTTGATTTAGTTGTTTTGGCGTTACCAACAAATCTGGATAACTAAGAAATAATATCTTAGGATTTTTTGGCAGCAAATCTAAAATATTTTTTATTTTAGTTAAACTATAAACTGATAATCCCATTATTTGCACCACTTAGCCCAATATGGGTGTAATCCTTGTCCGCGAGCATTTTTTGTATGCGGTTTAAATCTACTAATCTCTTTCTGCATTTCTTCTACGGTCACTATTTTATTTTGTATAGCTGAAATTAGTTCTTGTTTCCATAAATAACATTCGGGATGCTGTGGATTGTACCAAGGCTGGTGAGCTTCAGAAGTATAGTGAAGTAATGCTGTATCAGCCCTTGCCATATTTAAATGATTCCAATGTACTGGAATTTTAGTCGGAGCAACATCTAAATGTAAGGCGTGCATTATTTTTACGTATCTGGAACGCTTAGGACAGTCTTTTTCTAAATACTCCTCAATTTTAGCAATTGGCCACCATTCTTTTTTAGCTCTTTCACAATCAATAAGCATTACAGATGTATTTGGAGAATTTTTTAACCATTTATCATCTTGATATGTACAATATATACTGGACGCTTTTTCTGGATAATTTATATTCATACTCCAAAGCTCTGCAATATCTCGTAATACAATTTGATCAGCATCTAAATAAATTGCAAATCCTTTATAATCTAGTTGTTCTGGAATTCGCCACCTCATTAAACTAAACCCAGTTCCAACTCCAAGTTTTCTGGATGAAAATTTAGTCCAGGAAGCACCTTCCATTAAATGAAATTCTACTGGATTTTTTGTACTTCTTAAAATACTGTGCATTAAAACTTTGCATGGAATTTTTGTTTTTTCTTCTGTTCCAATTGCAATTACTATTGTTTCAAGCATTTTCTTTCTCCATAACTTTTTTTAATTCTGGTAAAAATTTATGCATTTGCAAATACTGCTCCTATAGAAAAATTATAGAGCATGATAGGTAACCAGGCTTTCCTCTACAATTTTATTTATTTCTTTAAACTGATCGTCAAACGATTTTCTGCCATTTGTCAATGGATTAAGTCGCTTAAATTCTCTTGCATATTCAATTCCGCCATCTATGCCAAGACTATAGATTGTTTTAATCTTTTTTAGAATAAGAATACGAAAAGCTGCTTCCGCTGAAAAATATCTGGTTTTAATAACTGGATAACCTTCAAGATGATCTTGTTTCCAGGTACTTAGATTATAAGTAAAGAGCCTTCCATTATTTTCATAGTGTTCTAAATATTTATTTTCCTTTATCCAGTCTTTTAAAGTTCGGTTAGTTGGACTATTATTAACGTGTGGATGCCAAGGAACAACTAAATACTCACAATCATATCCTTTTAATCTTAATATAACGTCTAAATCAATAAAATGACCTATAGTACAATAAACATAATTTACTGTATCATTAAGGCCAAACAAATAATAACTATTAGTATTTATATCAATTAACCGTTCAAATGTTGGTCCCTTACCGAGTATAAGCCAAGCTCGATTATCAGTTATAGGGAGGTTTGATATTGATTTCATATTTATAACCATTCCCGGTTTAGAACATACCATTCCACAACACTTTTTATCATTGATTTAAATGTATAATTATATTCAAATCCAAGATCATTTAATAAAGTACCGTCTAAAGCATACCGAAGATCATGCCCAGGTCTAGAAGAATGAAAATCTACAATTTCATATGTAAGTTGTTTGTTAAGCACCTGTGCTATTTCTTGAGCTACCTCTAAATTAGTTGTTTCGTCTAAACCTACAATATTATATTTTAATGAAGGTTCAATTTGATAATTAAGTATAAAATCTAAAGCTCTTGCTACATCTTCTGTATGAATATAATATCTTGATCCAGAAATTGAGCAATCTCTGGAACCGTGAATAATTACTTTTTCATTATTGAGGATTTTTCTAATCGTAGAAGGTATAAATTTTTCTGGATTCTGACGGATTCCGAGAACATTCATAGTATGAGTAATTACCATATTCATACCATACGTATTTGCATAAGCTACGCACAATTCTTCGGCTCCTGCTTTACTTGCAGCATAAGGATTTCCAGAATTATAACGATCAAATTCATTATAATTGATTCCAACAGGAGCGGGGCCAAAAACTTCATCTGTTGAAAAATAAAGAAATTTTGGTTTGTTGGTGCATTTTCTGGCATATTCTAATAAATTAAGTGTACCGATTACATTATCATACACACAGTCTACTGGATTTTCAATAGATCTATCAACATGAGTACAAGCAGCAAGGTGAAGAATTAAATCTACTTCTCCGATTTTAGCCGCCGTAAAATTATTGATTGGAGCACGCAAATCGTGCCAAACAAAGTCAATTCGTTTTGCATACTTTTCAAAGTTGTCAATATCAGCAATACGATGCAATGTTCCAGAAAAATCCAGCCTGTCAATACCAATTATTTCGTGTTCGGTATTTTTTAAGAGCCATTCAGTTACAGCACTAGCAATAAAGCCAGCCATTCCGCTTATCAGAATTCTCATTTATTAAGCTCCTTATTCAATTGTATATAAAAATCCACGTATTCAGAAGGAAAGCTTTTCATTTTTTGTTTTAATACTTTAAAATCTTTATCAATATGAAATGAAGAATTAAGTCTATGACCCATACCAATTCCATTTTTTACATGTCCTTTAATGCCGATTGCTGTGATACCATCACAAAACACAAATTTTTTTAACTTTTTATTCCAAAGTCTGCTATCTAAAAAAGCAGATTGTTTCCTAAGTGTAGAGACATATAAATGCTCAATTGCTGGAATAGTACGTAAACCAGTTTGGTATAAGCTACTGTGTTTAGTGTTATTATTTTGTTTATATCTACAATTTTTAATGTGGTAGTAAAAAGAACAGCCTTCGCCAGCAAGATCATAACTTTCTAGTCTTTCTAATAGATGTTCTAAATAATTAGGTTTATAACAATCATCATCCTCTATAATTGCTATACGGTCATATTCAACATATTTTAAACAAGAACGAACATTATGATTTATACTTTCAGCTTTATGTCCCGGATATTTATTTTTTATATGAACTTGATTCATAGTTGGAATTAAATATTCTTCACTATCATCAGCAATTATCCATTGATTAAATTTTACAGTTTGTTGCTTAATATAAAATTCACAACGTTTAAAAATTTCATTCCTATTTCTGGTAGGTGTAATTAAAGTTAGTCCAGGTTTATATTCTTTATCTATTAAAGACTGCAATGCAGGTATTTTATTAGCCATACATTTTCCTAACATCTGGTTGATTAGGACATGATTTTATCGCAAATTCAATTACTTCATCATAAGTTCTAAAATCAAATGCTATAAGTTTTGATTCTGGATTACAATTATAGATTTTATAATTTTCTTTTTCAAATAACGGACGTAATGCAGCAAGACGTTCAGCAAATATTCTATAAGCATCATTATTTGATTTACAACCTTTGGCATGTTTAACTTGTGGAAAAGAATATGGTTGACTTTCTTGCATATTAAAATCAACGCCCAACAAAAAAACCTTGCGAATTCCTAAATAAAATAGGATACGCAAGGCTGGAAATAATACAGAACGACCGCCTTTTCCACCATAAGAATCAAAGTTATCAGAATGAACACCCCAATTAACTGTTGGCTCTATTAAAAATGTTTCTGCATGAAAATCCTTATTTCTCCGATACATTAAAACACAAGGACATTCGTGTACTCTTTTTTTAGACGCTTGAAATTTTCCATTCGTATCTCTAACTAAAAATGGCTTGCTAACATTTTCTTCTGGAATAAACTTCCAAATAAATGGATCATTCCAAATGTTTTCACAAAAAGAAACTGGATCATCTACAGAGAACCAAAGATTGGGTCTAACTTTAACTGCTCCTACATTATTCATAGAAGCAACTAAAATCCCTCTCTGGTTCAATTTAGATAAATCCAATTGATTTAAAGAAGGACCAGCACCAACTAAAAAACAACAAGCACCATTATATATATTCTCTAGTTTTACTGCTTGAGATTTATAATTAAAAAGTATTGGCGTCACTTCTGGTAACATTATTTATTGATTAAGATGGGCCATTTTCCAAGCGGGCAGATTTCTGTACTGAGTATTGCTTTACCAAAAACTTCTCCTTTAAGTCCGCAGCCGCAAGCCGAACAAATTCCTTCATTTGATCTATAATGGCAATCATCACAGATTTTTAATCTTTGCTGATATTGCTGTTTATTTACATGAGTTTTTTTGCCTTTTGCTACAGCACCAAAAAATCTACTTAAAGCAAATGTAAGATTTAATGCTTTTTTAGGTAAAGATAATTCTTTTATCTTATCCGCTGTACATCTATGATGCGTTCTTTCTGGTGGATCTGGGGACCAAAAAGCAGGTACCTGACAGGTATCACACTTTAATAGCCACTGATTATCTTTTTGATCTAATATTTTCCAGGGCATTTAACAACCTATAGCAGAAATAACGCAGGTTGCTCCACTCGCCCCAATACATCTATTGGGGTTAACTTCGTCAGTTCCACGGCACACCGTAAATAATGCTTCTAGGTAACAATCTCTAACCCAAGGAATATTCAGATTATCTATATCACAACAATTTATTGAGCTAACTCCAGAAAAAGCTTTATAAAAAATAATATGTGACGAATCAATACCAGAATTATTTTTCATATTTATTGAAAATTCCAGACTTACTAAATTATCTATGTCATCATAGCAAATTATTAAACTAAATTTTGTAGTCTTTAAATTACCTTCAATTCCATTACAAGTGCATTGAGCACCATAATAAGTCCATGAACAACCTATTCCTCGTGAATCCGCACAAAAAGTTGGATTAATGTACCCAAAAGATGTACTGAAAATCTCAATTAAAAATGTTCCATTATATTTTTGATCGCAACAACCACCAAACCCGTCTACTCTATTTTGTATCCCAGCTACAGTTACCTTAAACAACCTTGGAGCTGTATTATTATTATTACATACGCTACAATCGGGAACAGACTCACTTTGTGAAGAATCTGTACTAAGTGATTTAGAACTTTTACTACTTAAACTTTTACTACTAGAGCTACTAGAGCTACTAGAGCTACTTTTTTTACAGCAACATGGCCATCCACCTGCCATTATAGACTCGCTGAACTTTCAACAGGATCAGAACATTGAATTTGCCATACTTCATAACGTCTTTTTACATCATTATAAATGGCCAAACCAATAGAATTAGAACCACCAGAAAATTCATATATATCATTAGCTCGCCACTCTAAATTATAAACATCAACATTCCCAGGTGGTATGTAACCATCATAATAATGAACAACACTAGCAGATGCACTTTCAGTAAATCTTGTAAGTGATCCAATAAGTCTAAACTTTATAAATCGAGCAATATGAGCTATTGAAATTATTTCCCAAGGTTCAATACTATCACTTATATTTTTACACCAACCATAATCTCCAGTAAATCCAAAAAACTGTCCAAAAGAATCAATTACTTTAAAATCTGGACCAGAAGATGTAGTTGGAACTAAAGCATCATATTTATTCCTGTAGACTATTCTAGCATCAGCAGTTTCACCAACTAATAAATCTTCGTATAATCTAAAACGTCTTATTAAAGGAATATATTTACTGATTGAAAGTCGAGTACCCTCTGGTCCACCAGACACTACTATTTGCTCATCGCCCGTTAATTTTTCTAATCTTTCTAATCTAGAGATTATAGCATTCAGATCAGCAGCACTGATTACTTTCCCTTCAAAGTAACGATCTATTTTTTTAGGTGAAACAAACATTTATGGGTTGATCTTTTTGATTGTTTGGAATAACTCATTAAGATTAACCCGCGTATAATTTAAGTTGTTATTTAAAAGTGAAATATCCTTAATATCACCTTTTCTATTAAATCCCTGATTCCAGTTAGGTTCTTTTTTATAGGCAAATTTATATTCAAGTTCGTATATAGTTGATCTGAATTCAGCTGCTTTTTCATTAAAAGTTACTCCAGAATATAAGATTGTATCGCCTGGAAAAGTTTGATTTATTTTAGGGATAGTAAACTTATCAAAGTTGACACTACCAGCAAAATTAAATGCTTCTGCCCATCTAGGTTTAGGATGAAAAAGAATTTTTACTGTAAAATTTATAATTGATTGTATTTTTTGAGCTTCTTTAAGAACAGGCTCATTATCTGGAAAACTAAGTTCTTCTTTTTGAAAAGTAAATACCTGTGTAGAGATTTCTCCAGTAACTACTACATACTGTAAAATTGGAAAAGTGGGCGTACCGCCAGGAGGATTTGGAGGATTTGTTTGAAAAAATACTGTTTCATAATTAACTGTTAGTAAAGCATCTTCATAGCGTATAGATCCATCAACACCGTCACAAAAAGATTTTCCTTTTCCTTCTACATCTACTGAAGTGGCTATTAAACCTGGAAGATCTGGATAACTAATAGGATCATTAAAAAATACTTCTCCATCAACTTCAAAACTTCCAGGCAATAGCAAATTAATAAAGTCTTGTCTATTTGCCCAAGGCCCGCGAAATACTCTTACAGCAGTTGGTGTACGAAATAAAGCATATTTCTCTTTACCAGAAAGTTCATGTATTTCAATATACCCGTATGGCTGCGTATTTGGCATTTATGCTATGCTCCAGCTCTTGCTGGTTGTACTAGATTATCTAATTTTTTGTTTATTTCTGGAAGATTCTTCTGATCTATTTTTAATAGCTCTTGAAGTTGCTTCAACTGTAAAATAGGTATACCATCTTGTTGTTTGAGAACGTCAATCTGTGCTTTTTTCCAAACATCAGCTAAATCAGAAAATTCTGCTTGTTTATTTTCCATACCTGCAAGTTGTTGATTTAATGCTTGCTGTAATTGCGGTAAAATTTGCTTTGCTGCAATAGGATCAATTTCAGTGAGAGCATTAAATATATCTGTAAATTTCTTTTGAAAAGCTAATATTTTTCCTTGCGTTTCTGTAGCTAAAAAATCAGCTAAATCAGCAAGTGCTTTTTCTTCTTTTCTAGCAGCTTTTAAATCATATTCTGTTTTAGTTAAATCTACAGTTTGGGTTTTTAAGGCTAAAAGTTCTTTTTCTAAATTCTGAAAATCACCAATTAATAAAGAACTATTATTACTTAATTCTTTAATAGCATTAGAGTATTCATCTTCAATATCCTTTAATTCTGATTCTAAAGTCTTTTCACCTTGAGCACCTTGACGGAATCTTTTTAATGTAGGATCAAATTTTTCAACAATTTCAGCAGATTTTTCACGAAGTCTTCTTTTTTCAGAAGCTATAGATGCCGCTATAGCAACCGGATCAGGTATATTAGGTATAAATTGTGGAAGTGGTTTTCCTGCCGGTATTCCAGATCTTCTGGCATCTGCTTCTAGTCCACCACTAAACATAATACCAAAACCTGTATTAACATCTGTACTAAACTTGTCTAAAGTTGTTATTAAAAAAGTTAATGCCTCAATAGCAGCAGATATATTCCTAGTCTTTCCAAAATTACTCATCATCAAAGTCCAAGCATTCGATAATTTTGTAACGGAAGTTTGAGCATCTTCTACTGCATTAGAAAAATCCGCATTAAATTTTTTGGTATTTACACCTTTATCAGAAATAGAATCTAAAGCTCTTGCAAAATTATCTATGCCCAAAGCTAGATTTTGAGTGGTTTGAAATACTCGTCTTTCATCAAAATCTAATTTTGTTAATGTTTCACCAACATCGAATCCTTTGCTTTTTATTGCATCTAATACTTCTATAATTGCTTTTGCAGGATTTTCTCTTTTACGAACTTCAAAGTCAGGTGCTAAATTTAAAACTCTTTCGAATTTTTTAGGATCAATATCTAAATCTTGAATCAATTTTGCTGTAAATGAACTTGCTCTTTCTGCGGTTATTGCAACACTTCGTAAAGCAGTAGCAAGAGCTAACACTTCTTCTGCGGTAAGACCAAAATTTCTTCCTGCCCCAATAATTTTCTCTGCAACCTTAACAATTTCTCCTTCTGTAGTTCTAAATTCTTGAGCTAACTTATGCAAAACAGCTGCAAAATGTTCAGCAGAAGCAGTATTTTTATCATAAAGATCAATAGTTAAAAGTAAAAACTTTGCTAATTCACCAGCACTAATGTCTTCTCCAACAGAAGCAGCTTTTGCTACTGCTTCTGTAAACTGTAACATTTGGTTTGTTTCTGTAATTCCAGCTTGAGCAACAGCTAATGAAATTGATTGTAGGTCTCTAAAAGGAACAGCCTCTAGTTTATTAACAAGCTCAACTAACTGATCCTTAAATCGTTCTAATCCAGAACTATCAAGATTAGCAGCATTTCTTATTTTAGTAAATTGTCTTTCTAACTCACCAGCAGTAATGACTGCTTCTCTTATAGTAGCTTCAAAGCCTTTAATTACATTTGATATAAGATAAAAAATAGCAGCAGCAGCTTTAACTTTAACAAATGACAAATGCATTTGCTGCACTTGTTGCGTTGTTCTATTTAAATCTTGCTGTATTTTTTGAATACCGGCAGAAGCACGGCTAGAATTTACCACAATATTGACAAAAAGCGATGCTAAATTCGCACTAAAAGCCATCTTAACCCTCTATATTCTACCCTGTAAATGTCTTACTTGTTTAAGTACTTGACCATAAGACATAGGTTTATCTTTCTTTCTACTCTTAAACAGCCCCCGAAGTTGTGATAAAGTTAAATTAGGTATTTCACTGGGTTGTAGCATACAATCCAAAATCAATACTGAAAATAACTTATTCCAATCTACTCCTTCGGAGGTTGTGATTCCCCCATTTCATCTGAATTATCCTCAACTTCATCTTTATCTTTTATAAGTCCACTTATTTCATATACCTTATCAGTAATCTGTATAATTTCTTCCAAGGTAATTAGTTTAGAAATATCAGACTCTTTAAGTGCTGGATGATTTAGTTTTAAAGATAAATAAAATAGCTTGACCGCACCTTCTGGAGTAGCTACAGAAGATAAAAAAGTCAAGCTATCAAACGAAATTGGATTTTGCCTACAACGATCATAAATTTCTTTTAAATGATCTTTCTCAACTCCTACTTGTTTTGCAATTTCATATTCTCTATACTGTGTCCAAATACAAAAAGTTCCGATTTCTCTAAGCCCTAATGGAGCAATCTTATAAGTTTTTCCGTCAAGTCCCTCAAACTCATATTCAGATTTAACCATTCCAACAAAATCAGAAATCATGATATTCCTATATTAAGAAGCTGATTCTCCACCAACCGGGAAAGTAATTTTACCATTGGATTTAAAATCAAATCCGTAAGTAACTTTTCCTTTTGCTGGACTTGTAATGACTACATTATTGATTCCAGCATTAAAAGAGTAGAAAGGACCGGAGGTGCTTCCACCTGGACCTGAAAAAACAAACAGCAGTAAATCAGCAAATGTTCCTGCCCGAACATTCGGCGGATCATCGTAGATATTTACTGCAACATCCCAATCGGCTGTTACAGAACCTGTTACCATTTCAGTACCAAAACTAAATTCAGAAAATCCAGCACTACAGCTATTCGTAGTATCTTCTTCATCAGCCGTATGCGTAGCTGTCCAATTAGTTACACACAATTCCATGCCATCAAAAAACACACGCCCTGTTCTGCCTTTACTTTGTGCAATTGCTTTAGAACCCATAAAAACTCCTTGTTATTGTTAATGTTATTGACCAGAAGATGAACTAGTTTCTTTTTGTGAACCAATTACAATAAGATCATAAGTAATCTCCATATTAGAACTTACAGTAATTCTACCTTCTTCCGCAGAAGCAGAAGAAATTAGTGGAGATATTCCTTTTCCAAAAGGCTCCCATGCAATCCTAAATCCATCAGGCCCAATATACCAAACTTCATTTTTAAATCGAACATCAAGAAAAGCATTCGATAAAGTTGTTTTGTTCTTTACAATCAAGGCTTTGATAGCATCATAATTTATTAAATCACCAAATACATCTTCAAGAACACCATCTAAATCCCAAAATTCTATGCTGTTGTCTAATGTTGATTGAGTATGAAAAAGTAAATTCGCTCTATCGGTTCCATTACCTGTATTTAAAGCATCCTTAAGATCAATATAGCGAAAGTTATCTCGAATGTCTTGTGGATTAAGTACATTATCTGTTCTTCGATAATCAGCACTTAATGTTATATCTATTCTAGTTTCTAGTGTTTTGGTTGCCATTTGATTTTTAATCTTTAAACAATAACTTTTTCAAGCACCGCTGTATAATTTATTTCTGCTTGAAAAAGTCCAGGCTCTATTTCTACTATATTGTTTCCAGCCCATTCATTTATAAGTACACTTTTATTTATATCATAAGAACAGTAATCATAAAGATTTTCTATTGCCGCTATAATTTCTTCAAGCTGATCTAACTTATAGCTTAAAATTAAAAATGAATATTCAACTTGTTCTTGACGAGTTAATGATGTTAAATCAAAAACACTACTAACAAAATCAGGCACTGAAACAAATGGACAATCAATATATTTATTCTGTTCTAGCTGAAGTCCAAGATTTATTCGACCAACTAGATGAAGTAAATTATTTTCTTCTGCTCTCTTTATAACTACATCTTGAATAGTTTTTCCAGAAGTAGTTGAATTATTGCCATTAAATTCTTTAAGTGTATATACAGTATAATCAACAATTCCCTGCCAAATTCCTGGTTCAAGTTCTGATATTGCAGTACCACCCCATAAAATACCATTAAATATTCTATTTGACAAATTTAAACTAGAAAAATCATAAAGTGTTTCTATTTCTTGAATAATTTGTTCAACTTCAGGACAACTTACTCCATAGATATTGAATCTAAAAGTATGTTCTTCTAATCGTGCGGCACAAGAATCATAATCAAAAGGACTTGTTGCTAGTTTACTTAAAACTATATAGGGTAGTTTTTCATTTTCCAACATGAAGTTTCCAGCAACCATTTTCGTCATAGCTATTTATTATTCCATGTATCAACTAAAGCACGATAAATGGATTTATATTCAATTACAGGTTCTGGTTCAATTACAACTTCAGCTGCACCAGAAAATGTTAATGTAGCTGCCGAAGCTGTATATACATATTGAGTTGTTAATGCTTCAAGTCTATGATCGAATCTAAAATTAGATGATGTACCTATTACTGCATAACTACCGCTAGCAACAGGAAGTATTTTACCGCGTATTAAATTAGATGATGTACCTGTTAGCGAATAACTACCAGATGCACAAGCTAATTTAAGATTTACCTTTAGAGAAGATGATGTACCTATTACTGCATAACTACCGCTAGCAACAGGAAGTATTTTACCGCGTATTAAACTAGCTGATGTACCTGTTAGCGAATAACTACCAGATGCACAAGCTAATTTAAGATTTACCTTTAGAGAAGATGATGTACCTGTTAGCGAATAACTACCAGATGCACAAGCTAATTTAAGATTTACCTTTAGAGAAGATGATGTACCTGTTAGCGAATAACTACCAGATGCACAAGCTAATGTATAATGGACACCACCGCCAAACGACGCATAAGGCAACCCGATTCCGCCGTTGTGCAACTCTGTGCGTTCGGCGGCGTCGGGGATGTAGTTATTCCACAGGCGTATGTAGGCCAGCCTGCCGTCAAATGATGCGGTGCTATTTCCTAGGGAACCAAATTGAATCGGGCCGGTACCGTTGACCATGCCCGCCGAAGTACCAGCACCATCTGTGAGCGTGCCTGCGTTGAGGGCGTAATTAATCGTGTCGCCATCCCAACAGACGAAAATATGCCGCCAGGTGTTCAGTGCAGAGGTGCCTGGAATCTCAAAGGCTGCGGTCCCTCCGTACTGGTCTTTACGTTGCCAATAAATTCCATCACTACCGTTCTTGAAGAACACCCATTCTTCTTGTCCCGAACTCCACTTACCCAGCGACTCGATATTGGTGTTGCTCGTGGGGTAAATCCAGAAGTCAATCGCAAACACATTGCCGACGATGGCAAAGTCAGCGTGGTCGCTCACGGAACAGTAATCACCATTTGCTTTGGTGAATGATCGTGCTGCATTCGACCCACCCGGACCAGTAGCAGTGCCGGGAGTACCATTAGCAGTGGCCGTGTGTCCATCGTGATCATCAAGCATGTTGCCCGATGACTCTTGGCACTCGTAAGAAAAGACTAAATTTGTAGTGTTGACGGCCATTGATTTAGAACGGGCTTACGAACGGAACATTGCCAGGATTCGCAATCAGGTAATCTTCGACGGCCTTCAATGCCGTGGCTTCTTCGGCCGAAAACTTGGCCGAAGACAGGCGGCGGTACATCGTAAGGTTTCGCCACGCGGAATAGAACTCGGTCAATGCAGTCGGCTGCACCGGTGGTTGTTTTTCGGGCGTCAGCACTTGGCCAACGAGGTTCTTGATCGCCTCGATCGATTGATCGCGGGTCTGCAGACTCTCGATCCGCTGAGCAGCCCAATCTTGCAGCAGTGCGAGCGTCAGATTGTCGCCAGACTTTTTTTCGACGAACGTTTTGCCCGCCTCGGCATCGACGAACTTGACGACCGCGACCGCAACCGCACCGTCGATCGAGATTTCTTCTACCGTTGAGACCCAGGCCATCGTTCACCTTTCGTTACTGCCCGCTTTGTTGCCGGTGTGCCGTGCCCACGCAGTCGAGGCGGGGGCGTTGGAAGGCATTATTTATCCCCTAAGCAACTGTAAACATACTTGCACCAAAATCTACTGTAAAAGATTCACCGTCTAATAATGTTATCGAACTAGCATAATCCCACCACCCAATTAAAGGATCAACAGGAGCAACAGGGGTATCATTATACAAAATTGCATATCTAAATGGTCCAATTGATCCACCAGCAGCCGTAATTACTAAATCTACACCTGTAACTGTAAGTGTACCGGTAGTTCTGGTTCCATCATTTTGTGTATCTACTCCACCAGAAGTATAACCAAAGGCCGTACCTAATTCGGTTGTATCAGCTCGAACTGCATGAGTAGCTGCATTTGGTGCAGTATTACTCAACAATACCTTTAATGTATCATTGGTCCCGAACAAGTCATGCACTTTATTTAGTAAATCTTCGACAAAAATGTTGTATTTGTTGTAAACTGCCATATTTTATATTCTCCAACGTTTGTTGTACTCAGAAAACACTTCAACTACACTATGTCGGTTGACGTGGTGTAAGTCAGATTCTCGTTTTCCACGAAATTCAAGAATTTTTAACCCATCTTCTGGATCATTTTCACTGATTCGTTGTCGTGGATCATTTTTAATTACGTAGCGGGTTGTTTCATCAGGTATAAACTGAGGATTTTGAAAATAAAGAACATACATTATTTCTGAAACTTTTATTCCATAACGTAAATCAGCATCACCTTTTGCTATTTCTTGTATTCTACATCTAACATTCTTTAATTTATAAGACCACAGGCGTTGCACTGCCCTGCTCTCATCAGTACCAGACCCCGCTAAAGTTTGTACTGATACATAATGATATAATGAACGTGTACGCATTAAAAATCAAGCGGATCAAAGTTAAAGGTTCGTATTCTATATAAACTTAAAGCTGCTCGATGTGTGAAAAGAATTTTATTTTGATCGAATCCAATACTTCTATTTCCAAGTCTATCTTGTGTTAATTGAAAATCAGCATCTTCTCGATTAAATAACTGTATAACTACTTGAGCACAAACTTGCTGTATCAGTTCCGGTATAGCAGCAAATCCACCGCTATAATGCAGTTCTATATTACGGAATCCAGCAGGAAAATACCCATAAGAATCTATCGTATCAACTAAATTATACTTCTTCCAACGAATTTCGCCTACTTCTGGATCAAACAGAAAATTAGCACCAAGAACTGTGCTATCAGTAGAAGATTTAAAGACGATCTTTGTTAAACTATTTATAGGAACATTGTTTACAACAATAAAATTCTCACCGGTGCCATTTCTGGTTTCTGTATAATCAGCTATTCCAAAGATGCGATTGCATCGTAATTCAACAGCTTTACTAGCAGCAGTTATAATTCCTGCTATAAGCTGTTGCTCATTTACAGGCTTATTTGGATAATCTAATATATCCAAATAAACGTTATTTGTAGTAATAAGATCAGCCATTAGAACCAATCAATTTGAAAAAGTGCATCGGCAAAAGCAGTTGCCATAACATCAGAACCAAGTTGATTCGGATGTAAATTATCATTATCGTATTCTGTACGCATTCTTGCTGAATCATTAGGACTGCCCATTAAAGTATACATATCAATAAAAAATACTCTACTAGAATTATCAATAACATATTGACGTATAAGTTCATTATATGCTAATGTAGTTGCTTGTTTTGTAGCAGTCCAACCTGTACCTACTGTTGTATCTTTCCAAGGTAATATACTACATAAAAGCATTCTCATATCTGTTTCAGCTACAATTTCGTCTAACATTGTTTTTAAACGAGCAAAAATTGTAGCTGCACTATCAGTATAGTTTCGAATATCGTTTATACCACCTAAAACAGTTACCCAATTATATCGTTGTGATTTAACTCCATTCGTAGTATGGAGCCATTGATCGTTATATATATCAGTTCCAGCAGCATCATTTACAACTGCTCCACTTACACCTTTATTTGTAGTTGACCAAAGTGGGCCTAAAAGATTAACTAATTTAGTGGACCATGCACTTGAACTTATACCAAGTGATGTAATTGAATCACCTAAACATGCAATATTAAAAACTGGAATTGCATAACGAATTCCAATATAAGCCATTATTTTTCTACGCTCAGCTACAGTTAAAACTTTATTATATGCAAAAATTCCGGCATAACTATTTGCATAAAATGTAGCGCCGGATTTTCCTATGTTTAATGCTTCCGCTGAATCTGCGGTAGACGCACTACCAGAAGCAGCAGTAGAAGCTACTTTACAACCATCAACCCAAACTTCTCCATTATTTCCAGTAATCCAATTACCTTCAATTGAATGCCAGGCTGCTACAGGGAAAACATTAGCTGTAAGATTAGCTTGAGCAACTAGAATATTTCCAGAAGCATTGCGAATAGCTAGAGTAGCCCTACCTTCCGCTGTACTAGCATCATCATTCGCTAAATAAAAACCAATACCTGTAAGTGCATTTGTAGTATCAGCTATAACAGCGTTTACTTCATTTGTTGTTTTACAAACAACAATTAAAGTACCACCTCCGCCATTATGTAAAAATTTCCAATTTGCTACAGTTGTTTCAATTAAAACATCATTAGCACCATCAGCTACTAATCTACCCTTACCACCAGGAACATCAGCATCACCACCATTAGGCCCTTGATAAGTTAATCCATTTGTTGCTTCTTTAAGATGAAAAGAATTTTTTTGATCTTTCCACAATAAACAAACTTCATTATCTTCACAAGGATTATTTGGTGGAATAGTTCCATCTTCATAACACAAAATATTATCATATTCACCAGTTTCATACCATACAACTAATCCACTTATCTGATCTGGTGAACTTAATTTTTTTAATATATTTTGAACTGAATTAGCAGAAGAACCAACAAAATTTGGATTATTCGTAGGTATGCTTAAATCAGATAAATTACGTAATTTATCTAATCTTATACTTTCTGCTAAAGCACCATAATCAAATTCAACAGAATCACCAGATGCTTTAACAAGATGATTCTTATGTGTTCGTTTATTAAAAGCTAATTTTAATTCGCTCATTGAAGAACATCCGTATTAAATTTTGGTTGATCTGCTATGATTACTAAATCAAGATAATTTGGCGTTATTTCTGGATCAACTAATGCACCATAATCACCTACAACTCCAGTAGAATCATTATCATCTACTTGAACAAGATGATATTGCTTAGTTCTTTTATTAAATCCTAAAGCAGCAGTTGGCATAAATTACCTTAAAATGCAGGGGCTAGATACGAATCTAGCATCTCCAGGTTAATCAAACCTAGTATTTTACGTATAAACTACCCTACGCAGCACTAATTGATTTTAGCACTTGGTTGTGACAAATTACCTTCGCCAGTATACCTCAAGTTAGTAAGCGTTGCATCAGCAGCAACTACCAAAGATGTACCAGCAGCAGACAAATGTAGCCTGAAACAATCAAAACTATTGTCAACATCCAATTCCGCTGCATCCAATTCAATACGATAGTTGCGATTGCTTGCAGTATTAAACGTGTTTGCAGCTACGTCTACTTCTGTCCACAAATCTTGCTCATCTACATTAGAAACTGTTGGCACGTTCATCCATACTTTAGTAAATCCCAGTGCCTTATTTCCATTACCTTCTACGTTCTTTGCTTGCTGCAAAGTAACAGCAGCAGCAGCACCAGTCAAAATACCGCAACGAATGTTAATACTAGCATGTTGAGCATTTTTCATGCTAATAAAACCATAATTTCCGCCCTGTGCAGCACCTGTGCTTACAGGAGAAATTATAGTAACAGCTTTCATATTGTGCATCAATTTTTGCATGCGTATCTCCATTATCCTTATTGTTATTGTTGTGAATTACAGACCACTAGACTGAGAAACTTCATTACGATCAGCCAAAGTCACGTATGGGCTGCGGCTTACAGTTCCATTATAATCTTCCAAAGGCGAGGGCCACAAACTTTGGCCATCAATTCGGAAGCTGAATCTAAAAGCCTGTTCCTCGAACAAAAAGCGAACATGAATACTGGAAGCAACTTTAATACCGCCACCAGGCTTTGTTAGAGTAACATACTGACCGAAGTTTGCAAAAAGAATATCACCCTTAATTCCCAAATCCTTCATATATTCAAGCGGAACTACTGGACGACCTTTCAATGTTCCATAGGGACTTGCACTAAGTCCACCTGGGGGCATATAAATAGGATTCGTTGGAGCAGTTGACTCATCATTAAACGTAATATACTCAAGAATTTCTTCCATGTTTGGATGCATATACCAGCGTGCTCCAGCACGAAGTTCTGGCCGCATCTTATGGTACATACCATTGATGTTCTTATGCAAAATAGTGTTAACTTGTTGATTAGGCTCCAAAGGCTGAGTTACAAGAGCATTGGACCGCATAACTCCTAGCGGTTGTCCTACTCCAGTACCCCACAGGAACGACTCGTTAATCTTAAAATCAATTGCTTTTGCAGCTTTACGCTGCAAAACATCTGTAAGACTAACAGACGCATCAGCAAGTTCTTCGTCAGTTACATAACAAAGAACACCTAACTTATGCAATTCAAGCCGCATTCTACGCCATTTTGGTTGAGAAGCAACAAACTGGTCTGCTTCTGCCAACCAATATGCTAGAACACCACCATCCCTATATCCATCTTTTCTGGAATTTTCATCAAAAGCGTTAATAGCCAAACTATTACCGCTAGTTGTTCTTTGATCCGTCAAAGGCAAAATTTGCTGTGTCGCAAGAACATACTCCCAAATACCTTTAGCATATGTTTCTGGAATCAAAAATCCTCCATCAACATCATCACGCGTATTTAGACCAGTAGGAGCTTTTCCTTCTGCTACATCTTCAAACCTCAATCGCTTATCAACAATTGCATTCGACGGACGACTTCCACGAACTACTGCAATTGCAAAATCACCAAAATCTTTAAATCCATCGCGTCCTTGTTCATTATGATCTACCGCAATTGCAGGAATTTTTACATTGATTTCCTTTGCAATCTTTTCTAATCCTGTTGCAATTCCCTTCTCAACAGTAGTTTGAATATCTCCCGCAATTGAAGCAATTGCATCAGCAACAGTTTTAGTTTCTGGAGATTCAGTAGTTTCTGCAATCTTCAAATTCTTCAAGCTGGAAGCAGTTTCTTCATCAACTTGAACAATTTGATCCTTTTTATATCCATCATAGTCTTTTAAAAACTTAATCCATGTTTTCATAGTATTGCCTTTGTAAGGTTTTAGTTAAACGCGACCCATGATCCGTGCTATAACATCATCAGTGTCTATTTGGATACCTCGAATGGCATCCTTTAATTGACAATGTACAGCACTTCTGTATTGTTCGAGAGTAATTCCTTTTATCTCTATTTTTTCTGGAGGCTTTTCTGGCTCAACCAAAGTTACTTTAATGTTTAAAGCTGCCGCCAAATCAAGCGGCATTTTAATTACACCTTTAGCTACATCTTCTACTAAAGCATTATCGTTTGATCCAATGTATACAGCAGCATATTCAAATAACTTACTTTCATCAAATACAAAACTAACTTTTCTTAATTCTGGATTTTTAGAAATTTCAGCTGCGGTAGGTTCATGACCTTTTAACGGTAAAAATCCAATAGATTTTGCTGGCATATATCCGTTTTTAATCATATGCCAAATAGTATCAGGCATCCATTCTTTATCTACTGGATGACTTTCTGGTCTATCTATATATTGTGTTTTAGCTTTCCAGCCATTCTTAACTTGTTTTTGCCAAAGAGATTTTCCAACGGGTGGCATCCAATAATTATGTTGTAACGTAACTACAGGATTCTTTCTAAATGCAGTTAAATCCAATCCACTTGGATCTACAATTTCATTATCTTTATCAATTGAGTCATCAGAAATTATGCTAACATCGGCTCGCTCTTTATCAATAAAATATTCAAAAGAATTATTTTTAGTAATTCGTTTATATGAAAAAGCAGAATCTTTACTATGTAGTTCTAGTAAATTGTCTAGCTCTCTGGCTTCCAACTCATTCATCGGGAACCCTAGAGGACCACTACAGGTTCCGTATTCTTTAAGTATTTCTGGCATAATTTTTGCCTATGGATTAACTGTTACGCTAGTTACTGTACCCGCTTGCACCTGTGTAAAATAACCTAACATTCTAAAAGCTGATTTATGAAAAGCTATTCGCCAAGCAGGTCGAGGAGCTATACTATAAGCCCCTCTTGGTAATGGATTTATCAATCTTTCTTTAGTATATTTTTTACTGATTTGCCCATAATTTCTAGCTATTCCACCATACTCAATTTCTGGAGCATAAGGAACATCAGTAAAAATAACTCCCTCTATTCTTCCAGTTGGGCCACTAACCTTCCACCGTATACTTTCGTATAAATTTCCGGTTTGTCGTCTTGGCGGCTCACCTGATTTACTGTGTACTACTCGTCGTCTAGTACCAAAACCAGCTACTAATTCTCGTACACTTCCCCAGCTATCCAATAACTTTTTAAGAGTTATATAATAATCATAAGTAGCTAAACGAGTAGCTTGTTTTAAATGGGCGTGCAATCTCTGCATCACTTCAGGCCCATTCCAATCTAATTTGAATTTAGCAGAAACGTCCATTACTGTTTTGCACTCCCAGAATCTCTTTCGCTCTGCCGCACTAGATCTGGGCTTACATTGATAGGACGCAATTCGTCACCACCAGATAAGGGGGGAAGTTTATAATCTTCTCTAACTTCGTTTGGAGTTTTTGCCCCATTCATTAACAACTGTATGTTTTCTTGTAATTTGAGTTCAGAAATTTCTGGAACAGGATTATCATAAGCCAAAAACAAACGACCGGAAGTATCGAATCGAGGTAATAAATCTTCATTAAGAGTAGAAACAAACCTTTCCAATCGCGGCTTAACGCAATTAAGTGCATGTTGTTCTCTAGCTCCCTCTAAAGTTGCTCTATTTATATTAACTGATTCCAATAATGCTAATGGAGTATCATACGCATTAGCTATTTCAGTTTTTCCCCACTTATGAATTTCTAATCGAGCCAAATCCCTGGGTGGATAGTTTATAGGCTTAAATTGCAATTCTTCTTCTGACACCCAAACTCTACCAGTATTGCCCCGACTAAATTTTTTATTAATACTAAGTTCTATTCTTCTAGCTTCATCTTTTCCTAAAGGATTTTCTTTAGTAGGAGTTATAATTGCATCTGGTCTAGCTTCATTAGAAAGAAAACCATCTTCGTGTGCAATCAATTTATTTGAAACTGAATTTGCTTCAAAAGCAGCCGTTAAAGGGGATAAACCATCAACATACGGATTTTTTAAATTGGGCATTAAAAATGGTATGATTTCTTCAATACTATACCTTTTTTCATTCATCCCACCAGAATTAAATTTATAATAATCAATTAAATTTTTACTGTCTTGGTTTCTAAATGGTGTAATATGTTGACTAGGAATGATCCAAAGTTGTTCTGGAACGCCTAAAAAATTATCAACAACATACCAATATGCTTTTCCAACTATCTCTTGATATAGCTGGGTTATAACTCTAAGCCAATTTCCGGTACATCCAGGAAAATTATTTACCTTATCCAGCAAATCAAGAATTTTATGATCTACAACTTCCTCTACATTAAGAAATTCTCGAAGCTGTTTACGTAGATAAGAAGATTTTTGTAAATTATCAATTTCTTTTATGGTCAATTTTCTGGTCGAACAGCGGGCTTTTTTATCGTTTTTACCTGTTTTGACATATAAACGAATCGGAATCTGGCTTACTGCATTACTGTTTAGATTAGAACAGGCGAAGGCTATTCTTTTATATTCTTTTACTAAATCAAAGTCATTTGGTGCTTTTTTAGTTTGCCAAATGTCTAAATACCCACCTGATTCCCGAGACATTGACGCTAATTCATTAGGGTTCAATCCCTTTAGCTCTATACTGCCAAAATCTTCGGTAGTTACAACAGAGTTCATTCTCAATCAAACTCGCCTTCCCAAAGAAGCGGATTTTCAACACTAAGCCATTCTTTTTGTTCTTCGTCTAGTCTCTCGGGTTCCGTGAGCTTTTTCTCTATATGTCTTTTCTTTTTCTCATCTTTTACAGATTGTCTTACGCTAAACTGATCGAACGATTCATCACCTTCATGTTCAAGATCACGAAAATTCATATATTCCTAGGCAGGTTTGCGTATGTCGATACCTGTTACCATGTATCTCAAAGGATCCATCGCGTGATTGTTTTTGTCTACAGGTTTATCACCCACAATTTGTTCGTCTTCATCCTCTGGAAAATTGTAGACTTCGGCTTCTGCAAAAACAACCGGACACCTATTCCGAAGAATTTTTAATCTTCCAGTTTTTATTCGTGCATTTACAGCATCAATACCAACTAAAATATTTTTGTTGGCATTAACAACTCTATGACCGCCTCTACGCAATTTCAAAACATATTCTGGGTTGTGTTCACTGAACCATTTAATTGTTTTATCTTCAAATTTAGGTAAACGTTCTGCATGTTCTTCAATAGAAGTTCTACTCTTATATCTCTCGTACCAAATCCATAAAACATCATCATGATCAAGTCCGCCGCAAAGAGCACAGAACGGATCATTAAAACCAAAATCTAAACCGCCATAGAGCTTAGATGAATTTGCAATAATTTCCTTCGGATCACCTTCTACTGAACATTCTTCAAATTCGGGATAGACTTGACCCTCACAAACTGAAAATAATCCATCATACCTCATCATAGCACGTTCCCGGCCCATGCTTTTTTTGGCTCTTTCGTATTCTTCGACTGGGTATGCCGGATTTTGTTTAGACGCCCACTGATGGACAAAATAATCTTTATCGCCGGCCTGCCACCGTTTGTAAAAATCAAAGAATAGCCAATTACGGATATAAGGCGTTGTTGTAATAAGTATCGGAGCTTGCTTAGCTCCTGTACGTCCCTGGATTGCACTCCATACTCCGAACTTAAACTGTCCACCTTCGTCCCCCCACACAGCATGAAATTGACCACCTTCCAAGCCGCCTGGATTGTCTGCACCTTGACAATATAGGATTCCGTAGTCATTTGGCAGGACATAAACCGACCTACTTTCTTTCCAAATTCCCTCTAAATGAGTTCCTTTAAAGGTATCTATTAAACAAGGTACTGTTGCACGACTAAGTACCTTGTAAGTAGGTGCAATCACCATTCCTAAAAATTTTTCTTTTTTAACAATGGTTTTTTGAATCTGTTTAGCAAGCCAAAGTGGCCCAATAACTGTTTTTCCACCTCCAATTTAGCCCCCACAATATTTATTTTATTGTGGGGGCTATACTCCGGTTCCCGCAATTGCTGCGGTGAACCGAGTCTCCGAATTAAGTACGATTTTCTGATCTTTGTGACATGGATATTGCTTTTGACCTGCGATTATACGGCCCCAAGGTATAATATCTACAGCCATTTCTTCTTCAACAATACTCATTTTTATTCCTCGATACTCATCATACCGAACAACTGAATCAAAATAGGAATCATTTTTTCCAAAAACGCTAATAGAGCAGTAAAAAAACCAGCCCAATCTCTGGGCTCAGCTGGCGGAGTAATTCCTTCATTTTGAGCAAGACGGCTAATAATTTCAACTGCATCAGAGTCAGCGTCTAACGCATCTTCTAGTGCCTCTCGTTCAATATTAGATAAATTACCTTTTCGCAATCTACGCCTAATTGCCATTCGCATGTGCATAGGTAGATCTTGATTAAGCTCGCGTCTTCGTACAAGGTTCATTTTTTTCTCTCAATTGAAGGTAATTGAAGGTAAAAACATCATTTTTGACACTTTGGGCAATCACTTTGCTGCGAGTTTTGCGTAAAATCAGCATTCACGTTCAAATCAAAAGAACTGTTTGCACTGCTCAATCGTTGCCGTGAATTATTACGACTTCGCTGAACCGTTACATTAGAAGCTCGCAATGCGTGCCTATTTGCAAGAAAAGTTCGAACAAGAGCCGGTTTCTGGACAACTACTCTTTCAGTTTGAAGAATTACAGCACGTTCAGTTTGTAGACTTACAGAACGTTGTACAGCAGAAGAACAATTACTCAAATTCAGTTGACTTGGCGGACATGCTTCCACAGCAGTAACACCAAGAAAAACCAAAGACAGACCACAAAAAATCGACTTTTTCATAATTAACTCTCATTTCCTTTTTTATTTGTTATTAACGACGCAAGCGAGAAAAAAGATTAAACCTTCTACCAGAATTAGAATAACCGCTACTGCGATTAAGCCAGTTTGTATACTGATTATCACCTCTTTTACTGATACCTAGAGCTGTATTTAATTCAATTTCGGAATTTCTGATTTTTTGTTGTTCTGCAGCCGCTCTTTCTGGTTGAACTAGTTTAAGATCATCAACACCGCCCATTAAAACCATACTTAGCAACAAACTATTCATTGGTAAGCTCCAAGTGATTCAGAGATTTTTAACCACAAAACTCTATACTCCTCTACGTCTCGCAACTTATTTGCAGCACAGTAACTCTGTAACGCGTTAATCCAAGTATTCCAGTTCGTAAAAGCTATCCCAAGTTCTGTTTGTAGCATAGAACGAGTAGCTGCGATCACCTCACTTTCTTTTGAAATGTTTGTAGTCTTAATTAAATTAGCTACACTCTTAAGTACACCACTAACTTTGTGTACTTCATCAATTTTGTTTGACGAAGTTACGTTCTGGAACCATTCTAGTGATAACTCTTCGATTGTGGGCAAATTCTTGATTGTTTTTTGCTGTTTTTCTACATTTTCCATTACTCCGATGAATATTTCTGTTTCTGTGAAGGAAATATTTCCAGTTTTGTCAGATACAATCAAAGTAAAATTATACTTACCTTGAACTCCACCTGAAAAAACGACTTTTTTGCCGTTATCAATCTCTAAATAATTCCGTTTCTCAATATTTTTATCTACTTTCCACCTATAATTTTTTACGTTGATCGACTTACTGCCATCAAGAATAATCAATTCGCCGATTAAACCACTGGTAGGACCAGTAATAATAGCTTCTGCCTGTCCAGAATCAGCTAGAGCAAGTACAACAGACAGTAATAGACTTAAGATCATTTTGGTAAACTAGGCTCCATAATAAAGGGTGAAACAGGGCTTAAAAATCCCTCTTCTAAAAACCTAATTAGATCCGATTTCTGGTCAAACGTAAGGCCTAATTGGCGTATTCGTGCGTCTTTATTCGGATCATTTGACCCACCAGAATTGTAAAAATCGACCATTTCTGGAAGATTTCTGATTCTACCTGCATGAGTATAAGGAAATGTTCTACTAATTTCTCGAAGTGTAGGCGTTTTAAATGCTTTAAAATCACTATTTTTCTGGCTTATGGTAAAACGACCCTGCTCATCCTCGCCAAATCTGGTTGCGACGCCTGTATTATGAAACAAATCATCACGAAAATTATTTTCTGGTTTGTGACATTCTATACAACCAGCATTTTTAAACGTATTGAATCCATTTTTGGCTTTTTGCGTTAAAGCCCATGTTTCCCCCCTCATGTATCTGTCAATTGGGGCGTCATCGGAAATTATAGTTCTTTCAAAAGCTGATATTGCGATTGCAATATCGGTAACATTTACGTTTTTACCAAATACTTCGTTAAACAGCTGCCTATAGCCAGTATTGTTGAGTTTTAGTGTTAAATCGTCTAAAGAATTGTTGCCCATTTCTTTACGGTTAGTCAGAGGCAATAATGCTTGACCCTCCAGAAATATGGCTCTACCGTCATGAAACTGGCTAATTTGCTGTCCTGCATTGACAATAGTAGGAGAGTTTCTGGTACCTAATCTACCCGCTATTCCTACAGATACTCTACGATTGTCTGTCCACCCTCTTTCTGGACGATGACACGTAGAGCAGGATACAGTATTATCGACTGAGAGCCTTTTATCAAAGAAAAGTTGTTTTCCCAACGATACCTTTGCCGGAGTAACTTCGCTACCCTTCGGCAATACAATCGGCAGAATGCCGACAGCAACTGTAAGTAGTGCGGTTGTCAACATATTAAACATTTTTAATTAGGGTGTAGCCTTCAACTTCAATATTTTTAGCTTTTATAACAAAATTAACTTCAGCTTCTGGAATAGGGCCTGGTTGAATTGCTGAAATACCATATCTACTCTTAGCTTCCATAATATCATGCTCCTGAGGAGTAAAAATAGCTGCGTTGTAAAAGGCATTCATTAACTGAGATTGTTGGTTAAGGTGCCCAATACCAATTGAATGTCCCAATTCGTGTGCTACAACTGCTTGGTAGTAGATTCCTGATTTATTGGGGATATCTACCCAAGGTTCAACATCATCTATTTTCATTTGTAGCTGTAAATCACTCCCTTGCGGTAATTCGGCCCAAGCAAGTACGCCCCCTCTCTGGCCAAATTCTTCTCTACGTAACTTAGATGCATTTATTACAATATCTGCATTGCTGATTGTTGGTGAGATATCGAAAGTTAATCCGCAAATACTGGACCATGAATTTACAGCAGTATGAAACATATCCTGTTGTGAAGTTTTTGTTAATGCACTTAAATAACTACCAAAAAAATAGAATAACTTACGTTTATTCTTCCACTGCGATAAAGCTAAAATTAGTGGTAATGCGTCGGTAACACCACACCTGGGATATTCCATCGCTCTAATAGTTTTATCATCTACAATACCATCTGATACAATTCCAAAGTTAGTTTGAAAAGTTTTAACTAAGTTTTGAACACTATCATGGGTAATAGAGTTGAAAGGAAATGGAGCATAATAATTAAATAAATATTGAGCAGCAAACGTAATTTCTGGGGAATCTAAATCTGAAGAAAGGTAACGAACGCTATCGTATAGTGTGCGAGACATTTGTTTCATGGTAATTTATCTAGTATTTTATTTAGTTTTTCTTTACTCTCTTCGTTAGCCACGAGTAATTCAGCTAAAAGTTTTGTTTGTGCTTCTGACGTGTTTACAAGTCTCTCTATTGAGACGTTGTTTGCTTTAAAAAGATAAGCTGTATCTTGAAGATATTGTTCGTGGGCAGAAACGCCTTTCATTCCAACAGAATACAAAATGTATAAAAGTATTAGTGCAAAAGTAGTGGGCAGTCCAAAATCTTTTGTAAGCCTGTAAATTAGTGTAGGATATGAGTCTATTACTGTATTTCGTATCATTTAATGACAGACCTCTGGATGAACTTAGGTATATTGTTGATATATGCGTTTATAGCATAGTCTGTTTGTTCTTTAGTAGGCATATTTGATTGACGGCAAATAATAGCCCAGCGTTCCGGTGGATTTTGTGCTTTAACAAATGGATTAGATGAATTATTGGATGAATCATCATCATCATCATAATCATTAGACATAAGAAAGCTGCTTTTTCTTCCGTTTGATTACAAACTGGGAATTCGTTCGATTGGAAAGGTTTGTTTCTTCTGCTAGAAAGGTGAATGGTGGTGGTGGTGGTGGTGGTGGTGATGGTGATGGTGATGGTGATGGTGATGGTGATGGTGGAACAGCTAGTATGTTTGCTTCTAGGAAAGGTGCCGGCATTGGCAGAGAGTGGTGTTGTAGGTGTTGTAGGTGTTGTAGGTTCTGTCTCTCTGTTTGATCTACAATAACAAGAGTATTGATATTTTGGCTTGTTGTAGGTATATTTTCCATACCTAATGGCAACATCTTCTGGATCAGAGATAGATATAGTTTAGGTTCTGTAGCTTGTAGGGACCGTATCCAGTTTATTAGAACTGGAATTTGGTCGTTTGTTTCGGGAGTTCCTAAGATTGAAGTTAAGATCGTATCGCGTAGCAGGGCCAGACGCAAACGATAGGTAGCTGTAGGTAGATTTTCGTTCAAGAGTTCAACAGCTAAAACTGGAGAGACTGTAGAAAATAGCTCGGTTATATCAGTCTTTTGGTGGGGGGTTGATTGTGGAATAAGCATTTTACTGTGCAGGGTTAAGCCCGCCAGCTAGCTGGCGGGCTAGCTGGTGCCTGGCTAGCTGGTGCCTGGCTGGCTGGCTGGCCTGGCTAGGTCTGATAGACCTAGTCTAGCACGGTTTGGCGGTCTGTCAAGTGGGTGTGCTGGGCTTTCGGGTGGAAGTGCTTGTGGGATAAGGGGTTAAAACTTTATTTTTTTTGGGGAGGGGGGGGCCAGACTTAGTATGTGCGGTGAGGAAGCAAATTAAATTTTTTTTGGGCGTGTATATATATATATATATAGAATGAATATTTTTTTTATTTAATTTGGAGGTCTGAGAGGTTTAAATTAAATTTTTTTTTGGCGTATATATATATATATATATATAGAATGAATATTTTTTTTTATTTAATTTGGAGGTCTGAGAGCCCCTTAATAGACCACCTAGCTGAACAACTACCGGGGGGGGGAGGATGTATCACAATCATACATAGGTAATATGGGTAATATGGGTAATATAGGTAATATAGGTAATATAGGTAATATAGGTAATATAGGTAATATGGGTAATATAGGTAATATGGGTAATATGGATAATTAGAATTCCGCCAGATTCCGCCAGATTCCGCCAGATTCCGCCAGATTCCGCCAGAAAAGGAAATAAATACGTGTATCACAATCATACATACGTGTATGTATCATATACATACATACATACCCATATAACCTATATTACATGCCGTTCAATATATACATAAATACTGTACATACGCACCACCCCCCATGTGGGGGGCCTGAACACATGGCCACCATATTTATGAATGTATATGCCCCATATAACCGTTACCGTGAAAAGGGGGCGCTTCGTTCAATAAGTATACATTCATACCCCATATACCATCATGTATATGGGGCATATACCCCATCGAGCTGTGAGCCGAGAGAACCGATAACGTAAAAAGGGGGCGCTTCGGCTTGGTGTATGTTTTAGCCCATCAATACATGTAGATATATGGGGTATATACGGAGGCTTCTCTGGAAAATCAATAAATACATGAATTAATGGGTAGTGTACAGCTTGTACGTATGTACACCTAGCCTAAACCCCCAAACCAAAAAAAAGTGTCGACTGTTTACCTTTCGATACCCCCCTTCAGAGGCACGGTTTGGCGTAAGTCTAAACTGCATAAGCGGTTCTCGTTTTGTACACTTACCCCCCGAGTGGTGTTTCAAATATATGGTATGTATGTGTCCACTGGATTACCTAAGTCGTTACTATCAAAGGACTTACATCATACAACCCCATAAAAAGTAGATAAACACTACATACCGAATGACCAAAACGTCGTTAAACCTACATCCCCCCCAAAATTCGTCCTCCCCAAAAAAACATCCCTACCGATTTTTTCGTAGAGGTTTTCACACTAGCTATTACCTACATACTACCGTTTTTGTAACACTTTTAACCCCTTATCCCACAAGCACTTACGGCAAAAACCCCCCCATAAAAAGCCCAAAAACCCCCCCGAAAATGTTACAAGAACCCCCCCTAAAACACCCTATACCATATTTTTGAAC